>VTLG01011522.1_pt1 | contig 18997 bp, 27 predicted proteins | sample 4694571 | NCBI WGS metagenome assembly VTLG01 (sample SAMN12604809, study PRJNA352737) | marine metagenome | biome: ENVO:00000447; feature: ENVO:00000209|ENVO:00000569|ENVO:01000036; material: ENVO:00002151; isolation source: viral sequences binned using virsorter ...
AGAACGCTGTTGCTAGCGTTAATATGTAAAGCCTTATAAATAAAGGCTTAGACAGTAATAGGTAAGGACTTAGAGGGAATTAAGGGCGTTATTTTAGTGTACAGGCTAAATTAACCTATTAATTAAAGATATTAAAAATATTGTACAAAAGTACTTTTGTACTTTATATTGTAAGCGTTCTTACACTGAAACTTAAAAACAACTGTACTAAGGATTAAAACATGGCTGCAAAAATATGGGCTTGGCTGTCTGAGAAGGGCGGCGTAGGCAAAACTACCAATGTTATTAATGTTGGCTGCGAGTTAAAAAAGAAAGGTTACAGCGTGCTTATACTTGATGCTGATCCACACAAGTCGGCTAACTCCTGGTCTGCTCTTGCAGACGAAAACGCGCCACCAGTGCTGATAGTTGAGGAAAGCTTGAAGAAAGAAGTGAACAAGCTAAAAAGCTCATTTGATTACATATTGATTGACTGTGAAGGCCGACTAGGTGATCGCACTATTGATAGTATGAAAGTGGCCGATGTTGTTGTTATTCCTTATGCACCATCACCTTTAGACGTTTGGGGCAATGACAGCCTAGTTGAATTAATCAAAGCTAGACAGCAAGTGACTGAAGGAATACCGAAGGCCGCTATGCTCGTAAACGTATCAGATAAGCGCACAAAGCTATCAAGAACAATCAAAGATACATTAGCCGAGTATGACCTACCTGTTCTTAACGCTTCAACTAGCCGTTTAACTGACTACATAGAAACGCTAATTAATGGCGAAAGCGTTGTTAATCTTGGCGAAGACAACAAAGCCGCTTTTGAAATCAGAAAGTTAACAAAAGAATTGCAGGAATTAACTAATGACTAAAATACGTGCTGGCAAGCCTGGCGGCAAAAACGCGAACATAGAAGATCTAATGAGAGAAGCGACAAAAACAGAAAGCTTGTTAGATAAATTATTAGATAAATCTAATCGTAAGCGCTGGCCTGTTGATTTGCATCCAGACCTTCACAAAGAGATAGACCGTTTGCAGCTGGTGATCACTGGCCCAAATGGCGAACGTGTAAACAATAGAATGCTCGCAACTGAAGCAATCTTAGCTTTGCTTGAAAAGTATGAACGTAAAAGTGACGGCGAAGAAGTTGAAACTGTTTATGAACTAGAAGAAGGCGAAAGCTTTAAACGTAGAATTTAAACGTGTTGGTTAGGCGGCGGCCACCGCCTAACCAGTGCATAACCAAACCGTACTAAGGATTTACTATGCAAACAGCATTATACACATATTTAAAAACTTTACCGCTTAGCGAGCTTTTTTAGATATCCGCCAAACATGATCCGCGATGTAGAGCGCAACTGTGGAATAAAAGGATTGTTTGAAACATATAAGGATTTTAAAAAGTATGCTTAATCACTCTATAGAACTAAGCACTGCTGCAGTTCTGGCAACTCGAAAGGTGTTTAACCTACTATCGAAAGAAGAATTGATAGCAAAAGGCTTTAGCGAAAACGAATTTGAAGCGCTTGGTGAGCTCTACAATGGCGCGAAGGAATGTATTGAAAATTTAGAAATGGAAGGGGAAGCATAATGGCAAAATTTAAAGACTTTAGTTTTTTTTATGGTGAAAACGAGAAAGGCCAAAAGGATTCTATTGCATCGATATTAATAGAGCCTGGTGAATTAATTTTAGATCCAGCTGGTCAACATAGTGGCCAATTTATGGAAATGGATATTAGCCGAGAAAAGCTCAAAGCTATTGTGAAAGAATTAGATGATGACTTTGAGAAGCTTATTCGACACCAAATGAAAGAGGTGGATATGATGGGAGCTTACCTACAAAAAATAGGCCATAGTTACGAACAAAAAATAATGCAAATAAAAGCATTAAAACCATCTTTAAATATTCGTGAATTTGAAAGTGAACTAAATAAACACATTCAAATAAAAGGCTTAAACCAACTTGAAGTTTTAGACGAGTGTATTCATTTGCTTTCTATAAATAATCCTCTACCTTGGGAAAATAGACAAAACTCTATAACTTCTGTGGATAAATAAGAGGGAAATATAATGTTCAATTACTTTGCCCACATAGCAAATGAGTACAATACAAGAGTTCATAAAATAAATGCTATTTTGCCTAATTTAGATATGGAAGATTTTGAAAAAAAGTTAGCTGATTATTGCGCTATGGAAGTTTGCGATACACTTGATACTTTAGATATCTGCATAGATAGAGCCCTTAAAAATAAATCTATGCCATGGGAACAAAAATAAATAGAGCCACAAGAAAAACAAAAAAAGCCCCGGGCATTTACCCGGGGCTTTTTATATTGCTGTGCTCGATGTTAAAAGTAAGCACAAAATTATGATGATAAAAATTCTTAGTATTCGTTTCATATTTTTCTCGATGTAATTAACGACACCGACAAATTAAAAAACATTAGCTAAAAATCACGAAAAAGCAGTTATGCACTAATTGAATTAGCGTGGTAAATGTAACGTGATCTGGCTCGTGGCCGTTTGGTCTTCTGCTATCGTGTGTACGACTTCTTCAACTATCCAATCGCCGTTAGCACTGCTTTTATGGTTTTCAATGATTACTGGGCCTTCAGCTAACAGTTCAGGCATTAGCGGCCGTGTTAGCGTTAGCGTTTTTTGGCCACGCTGCAGGGCTCGCAATTTTGATTCTGCTTTAGCCTGTGCCGTTTCTTCGTCTTTATACCTGGTTCTGATCACATAGCATGGCGCACCATCACCAGCGCTTACTTCTTGGCGCTCGTTTAAATCTTCATCAAACCAATAGGCCTTAACGCTTTTAAAGTTGTTACGCTCAACAATATTAACGCGGCCTTTGCTGTAAGTTGGGTCACTAATAGTAACTGTCGGAATATCTTTACCGCTGGCTGTTTTTGCTTCGTCTTTAATTAATACCAGCAATTTATTTGCAACTGGTTTAACAATGCCGCCGCGGTCTTTAACTAGGCGAGAGAGTAAATTCATATCGCTTTCGGCAACTTGGTCTATATGTTCAAAGCGAACGCTGGCCAATGAGCTAGAAATAACAGGTTCAAAATTATGTTCACTCGCGATCTGATTAACTAACTCGCCTAACGTCACATTATCAAAACTTGCGTCTTTCGGTGCTTTGAACGACTGCTTTAGCTTCGCGGCCTTGCCATGTATCGATATAGTGTCAACTTCTAAAGGTTCTTCGAGTTCATCAACTTCAAAAGTACCTTTGAAAACTAAGTTGTTAGCGTAGCCAATTGAAATATCTAATGTTGCACCAGTTTCTGGCAATGGTACCAACTGATCACGGTTATCTATTTCTAAATCAAATGAATCAGATTTATCGCCCTGGCTATCTGAGATCTGCAGAAGCAATAACCGCGCTTTTATTAGCGCGGTTATATCATTGCCATTGGCTTTAATTTCAAAATTTACTGGGCCTAATCCCATAGCTTTATTACCTCTGGCTTCACTTCTGGTAACTCTGGTAAAACAATTTCAATACCAGCGGGCAAAACTGGGCCAAGTCGAGACAAACCAACATTAGCTTCTAAAAGTGCTTCAGTTGCGCCAGCTCGGCCTTTGTAGTGCTTGTGTGCAATGGCGTCTAACATTTCACCGCCAATTGTTTTAACTATCAGCGCCATACTCCTTCAACCTTATTGTAAATTCTTGCTTTGTTGGCGTACCGTCCGGCAATAAGTGCAATTGTTTATCAACAAGTTCAACCATGCACCAATTACCCCAATCACGCCCCAAAGCTGCAGAACCTGAAATCAAGCGTAAAGGCGATCCTAAATCACCTTGGCTTTTCATTTTGTCTAATTGCTGTGCATCTTTGGCTTCATCGATGTAAATAGTGCCGTTCAAACTAATTTCGCTCGCGTTCTTTCCTTGATACTGGTGCGCTGTTGTTTGGTTAATACGCTGGTAAGCATTCCAGCGCCATGAGTGTTTGCGTTCTAACTCTTGATACTCGGCGGAATCAACTGAAAATTGATAACCGCCAAGTGCTAACATTACTGCGGCCATACTTCATCCATTTCTATATTCGCTCTGCAGTGGCCACGCTGGCCAATTGCAGCAAAGAAAACAAAATCAATTATCTTCTCTATCACCAGCGCTGTTTTATTACCATTCATTGCAGCAAAACCGACACGGCCACTAATGCTGTGATCTTCACTACCTTTGAAAATAGCGTTGATATATTGGTCATTAGCGAGCCAAATAGTTAAACACCAGCTATTAAGCTGGTGTCTAACAGTGTCGTATTTAACTAAAAACAGTTTTTGCCAGGACCAACGCTCAACAAACCACGCAAGCGGCCAGCGCGATAAATTAAACAAGGCACTCAACAATAAAATGGCAATCTGAAGATAACCAAACCAGGTATCAAAGATAAAAACGGCCCAAACAGCAACAACGGCCAATAAGATCAAAACAGCTTTAACGTGTGTGAATAGATTAGTCATTTAACATACTCCGTATTTTCCTTTGTTTATTAGCTTCATGTCGTTCAAGTTCTTTGCGTATAAGCTCGGCCACTTCTGCACTTGAAATACCAGGCGTAGGCGCTAAGTTAATTTCTATCTTGTCGCCTTCAACCGTGATCTGTTTATGTTCAACCGGCGGGAGTGGGTTAGCTTTTACAACTTCAACTTGTTTAGTCGCATCAATGCTTTCAACTTGGTTCGTCATTGCTGCAGCTGGTAAAGCTGCCATACTGGCAGTTAACGCCGCCGCAATAGCGGAAGACTTACCAAAAGAAACATCATTAACTTCTCGGTTAATGTGCTGCACTTGGTCTGGTACCAACGGCACTACATCAGCTGTTCTCGATACGTGTTGAGTCGTGGAATCAACACCAGGTAAAGCTTCTGCAGTTCTGTTTACTTGCTGGTTAGTCGCATCGATAGCCGGCACAACATCAGCCGTTCTCGATACCTGTTGAGTCGTGGAATCAACACCAGGTAAAGCTTCTGCAGTTCTGTTTACTTGCTGGTTAGTCGCATCGATAGCCGGCACAACATCAGCCGTTCTCGATACCTGTTGAGTCGTGGAATCAACACCAGGTAAAGCTTCTGCAGTTCTGTTTACTTGCTGGTTAGTCGCATCGATAGCCGGCACAACATCAGCCGTTCTCGATACCTGTTGAGTCGTGGAATCAACACCAGGTAAAGCTTCTGCAGTTCTGTTTACTTGCTGGTTAGTCGCATCGATAGCCGGCACAACATCAGCCGTTCTCGATACCTGTTGAGTCGTGGAATCAACACCAGGTAACACTTCTGCAGTTCGGCTTACTTGCTGATTAGTCGCATCGATAGCCGGCACATTTTCTTCAAGGCTTTGCACCTTCTTTTTCAGTTCAACGGTTTTTTCATCATCACCGCTAAACCAATCAGCTAGCCAACCTATAGCACTTTTCAATGTATCGATAGGATTTAGTAATGCTGTAAAGTACGCTTTTATAAACTCAAGAACAGGCTCGACACCCTGTCTTACACCTTCCCAAAGATCAACAAACCATTGGCCAACGGCGCCCCAATCGTCAACAAAGGAAGCGGCCAGTGCGATTAATGCGGCAACGGCGACAATAACTAAGCCAATCGGATTCGCGGCCATCGCTGCATTAAACAACCATTGTGCGGCGGTCATGGCTTTCATAATGCCTGAGCCAAGCGCTGAAATAATATTGAATTTCGCTGTGGCTGCACTGGCTGCGGCCATGGCATAAGTTAGCGTTGCATAGCTGCCTATAACCGTACTGATCACAATCATCAGCGGGCCTAAAACAGCCGTGATAGCTGCAAAAGCAATTGCTGCAATACCTAACCATTTAACAAGTTCAGGGTTTTCTTGTGCGAATTGGTCAACTTTACGCGTGATATTAGTCACCCATTGCGTCAGCTCTTTAATGGTAGGTATTAACGCGGTACCCGCGGAAATCTTCATTGATTCCATAGCACTTTGCCAGGACTTAACCACACCGTTTAAGTTATCCGACATTTTTTCGGCAACTTGGCCAGCGCTGCCTTCAGCATTTTGCAAACGAGCAACATAGGCTTCAAGATCGCCACGATTCGCGGCACCAATCAAAGCTTTAGAGCCCGCCATAATGCCCGCTTCGCTGCCAAAAATACCTTTGAATAACGAAGCTGTTTCGGTGTCACTCATACCATTAGTGGCGTTCGCAATATCCTGGATAATATCTGGCAGGGCTCGCAATTTTCCTTCAGCATCGAAGGCGCTTACACCTAACTGATCGAGTGCTTCTTGACCTGCTTTAGGTGGCGAAGCAATGCGTGCATACATACTAGATATTGCAGTACCCGCCTGACTGGCTTTAATACCTGAGTTGGCCATAATGCCGAGCATTGCTGAAACTTCTTCAACGGTGCCACCAAATGAACCAGCAACACCCGCGGAAGTCTTTAATGCTTCGCCTAACATATCCACGTTCGTATTCGCCGTGGTGCTAGTTAACGCGAGTACATCAGCCATACGGCCCATTTCAGACGCTGGCATATTGAAAGCGGTTAACGCATCAGACGCAATATCTGCAGCACGGGCCAGATCTAAGTTACCAGCCTGTGCGAGTTTGAGCATATCAGGCGTTGCGGCCAGTATCTTATTAGTATCAAAACCAGCCACGGCTAAATATTCTTGCGCCTGTGCCACTTCTGACGCACTAAAAGCAGTTTGCGAACCTAGCGCCCTGGCTTGCTCAGTGATCTTAATCATCTGTGTATCATCAGCGCGTGAGATTGCGGCGACCTTCGAAATCTGTGCTTCAAAGTCTGCAGCCACTTGCAAAGGTGCTGAAACAGCTTGAACCGTTTGCTGGCTTACAATCGTCATACCCGCGCCAGTCACCGCCATATTACCCGCGGCGTCTAAAGCTTTGGCACGTTTAGCCTGTGCTGCTCGCAAGCGTTCTTCTTGCTCTGTTACGGCTCTTAACTTAGCTTTATTCTGATCAAGCTTAGCGCTGTATTGGTCGGTTTTTTGTTCTAGCTTTTTGGTATGTGCGGCGAGTTGATTTGTTTTAATGCCGGCTTTATCAAGTGTCTGAATAGACGTTTTTAATTGAGTGCGGTTATCTTTGAGGGAAGTAGTTAATTCGGCCAGTTTAGCTTTAGCCTGTTTTAGTTCGTTGCTCATTTTGCGCGTTGGCTTGGTCGCGCTTTCATATTCTGCAGATAGACGATCAACTAACTTTTGTTGCTGCTCTAGTTCTGGTTTGAGCGTGTTAATAGTGCGTTTTAAAGTTTTAAAATGCTCTATATCTTTTTTCTGTGCGCTAAGTTTATCAAGTTCAGCTTTGGTATCTTTAATATTATCTGTGAGCTTAGCGGTTGAGCTGGTCACTTTCTTTATGGGCGCGGTGATTTTATCCACCGCGGCCATGATGACCGACATTTTTAGTTTAGTGTCCATAGTGGATCCTAGTCGGTTTGGTTTTGAAGCTTATGCCGTTCGATGGCCTTGTCATTCCATAGCGTGAGTTCGTCCATATCCATACCCGCTGTGGTGCTGGCATTGAAGCCGCTGAAGACGGTAAAAATATTCGCTTCAGCGTCTAAGACGTCATCTATTAGACGTCCGCACTCAAGAAAAAACTTGTAACTTCACTCTGAATAGCCGTTAAATTCTCGGCCTCTAAATCATCAAACATGGCTGCAGTCAGTTCAGGACAAATACGCGGTAACAGCGTGCGGTGTGCTGTAATATCCATCTGTAATAAATCCATGGTTTTTAAACCGCGCATTTCGCCGGCTTTCGGCTTGCGTAGTTCTAATGTTGTAATTTCTTTGTCACCGTTTTTGATTGGTGTTTTTAAAGTCACTGTCTTTTTCATAAATAAATCGCCGTTTTATCTAAATTTCATTCAAAAAAAAGGGCCAGCACTAGGCCAGCCCAAAGAGGTTAAATTGTTTGGTTATAAACCAAGATTAGCGCGGATAGCTGCGAAGTGATCAACGCCATTAGTTCTGTATACTTTGTTGATAATATCAACGTGCAATACCTCTGCACCGTCAATCTCAATTTCATACAAATCTAATGAACCTTCAATTTCATTCGTTGCTTCTTGGCCACCAGACGTCAGTTCACCACCGCCAAGTTTGAACCAATCACCTTGCATGGTTACTTTAATGCCAACGGCCACACCATCACGATCGATACTGCCACGTAAAATAAATGGCTCGTCTTTACCCTGAGGATTACCCACAATACCGATAATGCGTGCGTTAATATCACTAAAAACAAGCTTAGGCTTCATCGCCTTCAGAGTTTTTAGCATTTTTTCTTTTTCGCCGCCGGTAGCTGAAGCACTGAAGGCTTCAGTTTTAAATTCAACATCAGGCAAAGTTACCTTGTTGCAAACACCAGCCCACGATTCATCGCGAAAGAAGCAATTAATATCTTCTAACGTACTCGGCAAAAATTGTTTAGCCATGATCTAATTCCTTAAACGTCAAAAATTTCGCCAGTTGTTGCTAGGCGCGTATGTTGTCTAAATGTCATGCGTTCAGCCACGGTGTAAAGTGCTAACTCATAGTCGAAAAACACTTGTTTATTCGCTAGTGCTGAATCATCGTTAAGTTCTTTGTCGTACCACACCGAACCGCTGGCAATCACTCCACGCTTGACCAATTTACGTAAGAAGTCATTAACGCGACTGATAACCGAATCAACATATTCAGCGGTTACGTTTTTATCTACGTATTCTTGGTGTGCTGCCAGAATTGAATCAGCAACAATGCGTTTAATGCGTTCGTGCGTGATCAAAGTGCCATCAGCTAAACAGTTACCCCAGGCAAAAAAGCCGCCTTCCTGGCGAATAATGGTGGTAATGTTCTTTTCTGAATACAGGTTAGAAAGACTCGTTGATTCACCAAGCACGTGATCAACTGGCTTACTTGTACCAGTAATGCCGAATAACTTGTGATTAGATGGCGAATGCCAGTAGCCATATTCTTCATCGATACGCACAATATGACCGGCCATTGCTGCAGACGCGGCACGCTTTTCATCACCGTAGGCAATACCAGGATTAACAAAGTAAGCTTTGCTATAACGCTGTCGCTCTGCATCAACTGCGGCTAAGTCGCCTTCGCTACCATCAATAATCGGAATGGCGCCGAGCTTTTTAGCCACTGCTTCAAGCTGTGCACCTACAAGCGCAATACTTGAAAAGCCGGTTGCAATCAGTAAGCGAGGACGAACACCAGTAATCGCTTGGGCGTGTGCCAGTGCTTCAATACCTGTGCGACTTTCATCAGCTTTAATTTCGCCAATAATATTCGCTTGGGCTTCTGCTGAATCTGCGCCTTCAGGTACTCGCACCACAACAACCAAAGCGCGAGCCTGTTTATAAATATCAGTCAATGCGTCTTTTAATGTGCCAGTGGTACCCGCTTTAGCAATTAACTTGTCAGAATTAAGCAAAACAGGTGTGTTTTCAGGAAACGCCGCGGCGTCTGCGTCATCAGCTGTGGCCACAAGGCCAATAACAGACGCTTTTAAAACTTTAATAGGACGTTGAGGATCATTAAGTGTAATGACCTCAGGGCCGTGCAAATAAGTTGCTGCCATGGTTTTAGTTCTCCAAAAAGAAAAGCCCCAGGACGGGGCAAAAATTAGGTATAAAAAAACCGCCGTTTAAGTGGCGGTTTTTATTCTGGTTTGATTGGCCAGGTAATCGGTGACGTGTCCGTGATATCTCTCACAACTTGTCTTACAGCTTGTCTGTATTCGTTGTATTCCTGAATTTCTTCAGGTGACAACTCACAATCATTTAATTGTGTCCAATCTGTTTCTTTTAAGAGCTTATTTCTTTCTGCTCTAGCCCAGTTTTTGTGATATTCAAACATTTCATCCTTACTAAGTTCCATAAGACCACCTTACATTTGTTTATCAGCTACTGCTGATTTTAAAATTAATGGAAACTCTACATTGTGTCGCAATACTGCTGGTTCATAAGAACCTACGGAAATTTGTGAATACTGATTTAGTTTACCAATGACTAAAACCAAATATCTATCATCAGAAAAATAATAAGTTACATCTACAGTCGGCGCCGATGCAGTGTCTAGATGCGCTCCTTTATGCAAAACATTCCAACTGTGTAAAATGCCTTTTGGTGCATACTCTGTATCCTGAAATGTATAAAAAGATACATCAGTATCAATAACACCAATCCCATACCTAAAGCCTGAAAAATTCAGCGCAATCATATTAGGCTCATCCTGCGGTATGTTTGTCTTGAGATGTAAATATGGTTCGGAAGAAGATCCAACTAATTGATCTATATTGAAGCTAAGACCACCAATTTTAAAAGATGAAACTTCACCATTAGCTAACTTATCTAACGCTGCTTGCAATGAGTCATCAATATCTTTTGACTTCTTTTCAACTGTTTCAGTTAAATTTCTACCTACTGATACTAAATCAGCAATATCGTCATCTAACGCCATGGCGCCCCCTAAACTTTTATTAAATCTAAATTATTAGTTAATCTTGGCATCATTTGACTAAGTGAAGCCGCGGCTAAAACTGCAAACTGGCGAGTAAACACCAATGAACCAGGATCTGTGATTGTGAGTGATAGCGCGTTAGTCGGTAAGCCCGAAAGCTTCAGTGAAAAACGCACATCAAGACCGCTAACAAACGGCGTGAAATAAGTAATTAAAAAATCTGGGTCATTGGTTGAAAATGCGAAAAGCATTGTACCGTCATCCAAGAACCCAGCCACCGAACGCACCGCATATTCTTTTTCGGTTTGCACTCTTACTGCAAAGCGCATTAGCTGATCACCTTCTTGGCCATCGACTAAAGCAAAGCGTTCTATTTCGTTTGGTAAATACGTCATTCGGTCATTCGGTTCAAATGCCGATGTACCAAATGCCAAATGTGATAACGCACGCTTTAAGCCCACGTCTTTTCGCTTTAATAGGCTATTAATGCCAGCGACCGTAAACACTGCATCGAGTTTTATTGATTCAGCCATAAAAACCTACATTGAAATATCTAGTGTTTGATGTTGATAGTAAGCACCGCTTAAATACAGCGTGCCACCGCTAACTTCTGGTGGTTCAATGGCGCCGCAATCTAAGGTGTGATCAAAATCGGCTTTTACTGGTTCTAAACCAGCGGCTAAGCCTAAATCACCGTTTAAGCCTAAACCTAAGTGAAAGGTATAATGCGCGGTTCCGCGTTTATTGTTATCGATTAACCGGCGTATCATTTCCAGCGCTTCTTTACCTAATAGTTCGTTGCTATTAGTTAAGTTGCGGTTGATAAATGCGGTTATATCGAACGTGCCTGGTTCGGCGCCATTTTGCCACCATTCCGAATACTCGAAGGTAAAGCCAAGCTGTGTTAATGCCAGCTTTACGGCCTTTGGTGTACCTTTGAACCTGTGAAGCTCGGGTGACTTGGCGATAACTTCTCGTTTAACGTCTTCGGGCCAGTGTGATTCCCACACGTCGACACTTAAAGCCCAGGCTAAAAACGGTAAAGCTTCAGCGGGGCATTTATAAGGATCACAAAGCGTTTCAATGTTGATATCTAAATCAGTTAAGCGTTGCTCTAAGCTTTCAACTTGTCGTTCAAGCTCTGGCAAATTACGAGGTAAAATACTTTTCTCAATCATGCGCCACCTAATTTAATGTTATGGCGCTGCAATAAGGCGCTTGTTTTTGGTTTGCTTTTACTTCGCTAAAATTGCTTAACGACACATCAACCACACCTTCAACCATTAGCGCCGCCAATACCCCAGCGAGTACCACTTGACCACCTAAAACGTGCTGAATGTCTACATAGTTCTGAAGCTTTAAACGTGCTTGATTGAATACTGAATCTCTGTCAGGGCCACTGGCCAGTTGCAAAGTTGCACTAATCGAATACGTTAAAATGGTTGGCGCGACCACGGCGACTAAATCCGTTTGTGGTCTAACGCCGTCATCCATGAGGTGCGATGAAACAGAGTTAATCAGTTCTGTGCTTGGCGTTCCGTTGCCAGCTTTGCTTAAAATCGTTACTTCGGCGTGCATTGGTTGAGGACTATCAAAACTTGCGTCTTTGACGTTGGTGTCAGCACTTAATGCTTCATAGATATATTTGCCGGCTGGCCCTGCCACCGAATACGCTTCAGGGCTTAACTGAATACGGCGCTTAAATGCGGCGTTGTCTTCATCAGGTAAGCGCTGAAGATTGTAAATCGGGTTTGCTGCAAAATGGTCTAGCTGTGCACCATCTGCAAAAGCAAGCATATTGCCTAGCGTTTGTTCATTTACCGTGTGTCTAAGTAATGACTCTCGATAACTAGCCGCCAATAAAATTCGATAGATAGGATCTGAAGCGGTGAAATTATTAATATCAACGCCTTCAGCTAACAGTTCTTCTAATCGCGCTTCAAAAATTTCTTCAGCGGTCATTTTTATCACCAGTTCTGGCGCTGGTAACTTAGATAAATCAATTTCGCTCATAACTGGATCACTATATTATCTAGTGTGATTGGTTCGCCGTTGCTTAGTAACTGGCCAGAAACAAATACTTCAAATTGACGTTCGCCAATTAGACTTACTTGCATATTTTCTAACCTAAAATCGTCTAATCCGTTGGCGGGGTTATTAATTGCATCACTTAACGCGATATAACTTTGCATATAAAAGCTATCGTCTATGTTGCGGTCTATCAGTTGGTAAAATGTAGATCCAAATTCACGCGCACCAACAAGCGAGCCTTTGGGCGTTGCTAGTACATCTGTGAAGCGCTGTTTTAGATACGCAATGCCAGATATTGATTTGCCATCATGGCCGGTGCCTATCTTCATTACTTCACCTTATATTTGCCGGCTGAACTACCACCTGTTACTTCAACTTCTGCGTCACTGGTGATCGCGTCAATAACCGCTTCAACAATCGCTTCAACCATTACGTTTTGTTTTGAATGCTCGTTATCAGTAACAAAGCCTTTCGCTTTAAGCTTTTCCATGGCTGCAGAAACAACGCCTGATTTATTTAACGCCATTACTTCGCCGCCTTTACTTGAGTTGAAAAGTCGCTGTGTGGACTACCGGTGAAAGGACAAACACATTCAGACGTAACAACACCACCGCCACCGTTCAATTCAATTAACTTAGCTTCAGTGCTGTTAATGTTTACTTTGCCAACACTATTAATCGTTGTGTCGCCATCTGTATTTATTGTGGTGTTTTCTGTGGTGTTAATCGTGGCGTTTTTGCCAATGGTGATCACTGAGTCGCCAACATAGTTCGCCGTGTAATTACCATTGCTGCGGTCATGCTGAACATAAGAACCATCGCCAAACTGCACAATACACAAATCAGGGTTTGTACTTGGCGCCGAATGCGCTTCAGAATAAGAAGAAGGTAATATTTCGCCCAGGGTTAAATCACCCGGGCTTAACACTGTGACAGCTTCACCCACTTCAAGCGGCCACCAAACGATTGCGCGGCCAGCTCTCAAAGGCTTCCATCTTAACCAGCCTGTGGTTTGATTTTCACCATATTGAACACGGGCTCTTTGATTTTCATAATCGACTTCAACAACTTTACCGCGAACGTGCATTTGTGCGAGTTTACGTTCAAGTTCTTCAATTCGTTGAAATAGGTTTGTGTCCATCTTCTAACTTCTCATAACTGGCTTTATGATCGGCGCCAACGTGTGGCGCTTCACTTAGCATTACGTGTTCAGGTGCTGGCGCTGGTAACTGCCAGTTATCACCGATTGCCACGGTTTGCCACCATGAGACAATCCAACTTTCAAAGCCTTTAGGGTCATTTGAATAACGACCTGGTACCGCGTTTAATTGCTCGGGTTTGCCAACGTGGGCCAGCTGCCAAGTGTTACGATGTACAATTTTTAAAACCACTGCAGCAAAGTTAATACATTCAATGCTAACCAGTGGCACGCTACGCGGTAACATACAGTGGGCCTGAAACTGAGCACGCACCCAGATTTTGCCGCCACTGCCTTTTTTTAACTCGTCAATATCGAGTTCGGCCACTTCGAGCAATAACGTAGGATCATTAATTTGCGGCGTCTTAGCATCACCAAACGGCAAAATGTTTGATTTGCTCACCATTGGCAAAGCTTCAGCAAAAGCCGCAATTTGTGCTTCGTGTACTTCGCTAAAATCGCTGTCTTTCATGCTGCTTTCTGCTTACTCAGTAAATAATCTAATTCATGTTCAAAGGTCTTTTTGAAGTACACGCTGGCTCTTTTCTCGTAGGATTCGAGATTGGCCGAAAAGTCATAACTAAAACCGCTGTCTGTCATCACCATGACTGTTTTAAGCGGATAGTAAACCTTGCCGTTTCTGGTGGTTCGTTCGCCACGCTGAAAAATGCCTATATGCTCGTTTGGCATTTTTGCTAAAAAGGCGCCGTTTAATCGATGTGAACGCACCGAAACACCTGTTTTAGTTTGTCGGCCCTTGCCGAGCCACTTAGCGGCGATTGGGTTTAAACCAATCCATAACGCGCCCGATTCACTATCAAAGCTACGCTTTGCACGCACTTGAAAAACACGCATTGGTAAATCAAATTTATCTGCCAGTTCTCGGCTGATCCGCGTCTGCAGCCACCGCAAGGTTTTACCCATAGAACGGCGATACGCTAAATTGATTTGTGAATTTGTTGCTTTGAAGACGGCGGGTATGTCAAAGCGATCTAAATCTAAATTTATATCTAACATACGCCACCTTTTTTAATTCCAGCGGTGCGGGCCTGTGCCGCCCTGCTTTTCTTTAACCAGGTATAAAAGACAAATACCGTTAGCTATTTCGAGCCTTTCTGATACTAAGTAAGAAAGCCCGTCAATTTCTAAAACATCGTCAACTTCTACCGCTTGGCCATCAATGGCCGGTAGCTTAAAAGCTGGCTGATTTTGGTTAATGTGCTTGTTGCCGGAATGGTGCGATTCGCTGTTATTGAGAAATTCACCTATTAACGGGTGACTTTCGCCGTTGCTGTCAATATGTGTGGCTTCTTCAATGCCAGGATCGCCAAGACTGAAAAACACACTCATGTCTTCATCAAACATAAGCGTTATTCTTCAGTTTCTTCTAACTCATCATCGAAAAAAGCGTCAAAAACATCGTCTTCTTTCTCTAGTGATTCGATTTCAAAGTTAACTTCAGCGTTTTTCTCCGCTGGCTTAGCTTGTTGTGCTCGTACTAGCTCAACCGCTAACTTTTTATCGATATCGATAATTGTTGGCTCTTTTTTCTCGTTTTTACCTGTGCCGTTTACTTGGTGCGTAAAAACTGGTGTACCCATCACCATTACATTAGAAATAATTTGAATTTTCATGCTGTATATTTCCTGGATTAGAAATAAAAAAGGCTTAGCGTTTTGCTAAGCCTGTTGTATTCAATGGCCTAAACCATTAATTCGTTTTGCGACCATACGCAAAAGCTTTTGCGTGTCTTACTGCAACGTCACCGTCTTGGAATACGCGAAGAACCGTACCACCTGAAGCCGCTTTAGTTGACTTATCAACCATCAGATCAAGTACGCCCCAGGTACCGAACATCGCTTGTCTGAAGTCACCAGCTAAAATAGCGTTATCTGCTAACCAGTGCATTGCGTGCGCTGGGTAGCCGTTTAGCTCGTTGTTTTCCCATAGATAATGCTCTGAATTAGCATTACGCGGTGTGGTTTTTAGCGTGCCTTTGGTGTTTGGATTACACGCATACTTTAATTGACCTGTGGCCGCTTTCGCGTTTTCAATGGCCGTTTCAAAGCCAACTAAACCAGCATGACTTAAACCTAACGTGTTTAAGTCGATAGCATTAACACCTGTTTGGTTAGCAATACCAAGCGGTTCAAAGCCTGTACCAGTACCAGTGAAAATAGCTTTATCGATTGCTAAGCCTAAACCTTGTAATAGGTCATCACGTAACAACAAATCAACATCAGGTGTTGATTGCATCATTAATCGACGGGTAATAGGTACCGAACCTGAAACTGTTTTAGGCGTCATCTGAACAATGCCAAAACTTGCTTCTGATTCTGGCGAATCTGCGCCTTCATCAATCCAGTAGAACGATGAACCAGAAAGAAGTTTTGGAATATCAACATTACCAACTAGGCCAGTAACAAAACGAACGCCTAATTGTGCCGCTAATGAATTAGGGCGTAACAATTCAATGAATTGCTCTGAATGAAGCTCATTTGCTACCAGTTCAGCGCCTTTACCCACGGCGCCAGCTGCTTGAGCTCGGCCCATGCTGCCTAAGATTTCATAGTTAACCATGAAACCGCGAGCGTCTTTACCTTGCTTTTCAGCAAGTGCAACGCTTACTTCGTGTTCAAAGCCCGCATCTTTCCAGTTACCAGAAATATTCGCTCGCATTGCTTTAACAATTGAATAGCGTTCTTTCTCGCTTTCAGTTAAACCAAGGTTCATTTCTGTACCCGCTGGTTTATTGTTATTTGAACGAACCTTTTGAAGTACAAGCTTTCTAAACTCGTCTGTACCTGTGCCATTGTTTAAAGCTTGTGTTGCTTCTTCATTTAAACCAAATTGGCGGCCTAGCTGCATAATTTCAGCTACACGCGCACGCTCTTTTTTAATTTCTGCATTACCAGCTTCAGGCGCTTCAGGTGGATTACTACGCTGCTCTGGCTTAGTTTCATTTGGCTTATCGGTGCCGTTGTCTGGGCCGTCTAATAATTCGTCATCCATTTGGATTCCCCTTAAATCAATATTAAAAGTTTCTAGGTTTTCTGTGTCTTGGTTGCGGCCTAAGCCAACGGAAGTGTCAGCCGGCACCGAGACAGAAGAAATTTCGTAAGGTTGCCACTTGGTGGCGCGATACCAATCAACGTCATTTTCATCACGCTTTACGTGTATGATCTCTAAGATTCGGTAGCCCACTGAAATGTGCGGTCTTATGCCGTCATTCATTTCATTTAACAGTTCTTCGCCACGTTCGCTTTTTGAAAGTCGAATAATGGCACGGCCTTTTTTCTCATCTAACCAAGCTTTTTCAATAACGCCACGCTGATCACGCATTAGGTGATCCATTAAAAATGCGCCGCTGTCATTTAGCCTGGATAAATCACATTCACCTGGTTCATGGCCGAGAATTTCCATACCAAACCAGCGTTCAACCGCTTGTTCTGAAGAAAACGATAATTCAACCGTTCGTTCGTCCAGGTTCACCAGTTCGCGGTTCAATGTGATACTGCGTTCGAGATTGCCAATTTTTAGCTGTTTTACACTGCCTTCACGTACAAATGTTTGGCTTTTAATCGCCGCTATCACTTGCGCTGTTGTCTGTTTTAGCTTCATTGTTGTTACTCGGTAGGTCTTTGGTTTGTTCGTGCCACTCTTTGAACTCTTTAATGATTTCGTTAGGATCTTGGCCGCGTTCACGAATGATTTGTTGCGGTGATTTAGTGCGATTATTAATGGCTTCAGTGTTGGCCTTTTCGTCCTGCAGTGGGTTTACCCACTCCCAACGTCTGCCCTGAAAAAATGGAACATTTAACCGTTCAAATTCTAAAATGGTGTAATTGCCAATTTTTCCCGATACAAGCGCAAAAGTTAGCCAATTTGAATGTATGCGTTCACATAGCGTTTCACGCATCCAAGCTTGTTTTTTCTTCCAGTTATCGCGGTCTTCTAAAACACCGTGACGAATACTTGAAAAATTAACGCCTTCAAGGTCGTTGGCTAATGAGTTGTAATTAACATCAAAGCCACTTGAAGCACCGCGTAAGCTTGTTTTAGTAAACCCAGCGGCGTTACTAGAGTCGGTTTTAAAATCTAGTGTATCGATGGTGTAACCATACGGCACGACCAAACCAGAACCTGGCGTTGCTTCTTCTTGAAATTCTTCTTCATCGTCATCTTCAGCCGGTTCAACATCAGTATCAGGCACATAAGCAAACATTTTGCTTGCTGCGACTCTGGCCGATGTTATTTCGGCTTCTCGATAGTTATATAAATCGATAAGTTCAACTAAAGCGGCGTGAGCCCATGGAACACCAATTTTTTGACCAATCCGAAACGGATAAAAACCGTAAATAATTTGTTCGGCGGGGATCCTTTGATAGCGATTATTGCCATAAAAATATGATTCTTCGCCCGGGTGACTGGTTAAAATGTGGTAGGCAATATGCCGGCCCCATTCGTCCAGTTCTACGCCATGGCGAATGATGTTACCGTTGTAATCATTGCGGCTGTAATTAATGTCTAAATGGTCTGTTTCGAGTAATTGAAGCGCGTAACCATATTCATTAGGAAAACCGAAGACTTCACGAACTAAAATGGCGCCATCTTGCGCCACTGTTTTTATGAATAATCGCTGTATATCGAGCCAACTATATTGGCCTGTGACATCGCAAACGCCTTTTTTACCCCACTTTTTAAAGTGCTGTTCAATGAGCGTGTTGGCTGTTTCGTCTAACTCGCCGTTTTTCTTGGCCTTGTTTTGATAATAAAAACCTTCAGGCCCGACAACGTGTGTTTCGCACATTGAGAAGAAACGAACAACATAACCGTCATCTTCTCCGGCTTTTCGTGAAGCGCTACGTATGGCCAACACATCACGGCGTAACTTTTCATCTACAGTAAGATCAAAGCCAGCTAATCGGCCGCTTGCTCTCACTTTTTGAGCGATGGCGAAGCGTTGACCAGGATAAACTTTTACACGCCGCTTTCTTGTGTCTGTGGTCATGTAACATTCACCCTAACAAGTTTGGGTTGAAAACTGCTTTTACCTAATTCCTTTCGCTTTTTATTACGAATGGCCATGGTGTAAGTTCTTTTCAACGTCATTAATTCAGCAATGGGGATCCGCGCTAAGCTACGGCCATCGATGGTATAAGATTCAACGTCTTTAGGAATACGGCCTTCTAATACTGACTTAATAGCGTCTAACATTTTTTCATCATGATCTCTAAAATCATGGTTTGCTGGTAAGTCACCAAAATCAGGCTTTATTTCCACCGTGCCAG
>VTLG01013287.1_pt1 | contig 18997 bp, 36 predicted proteins | sample 4694571 | NCBI WGS metagenome assembly VTLG01 (sample SAMN12604809, study PRJNA352737) | marine metagenome | biome: ENVO:00000447; feature: ENVO:00000209|ENVO:00000569|ENVO:01000036; material: ENVO:00002151; isolation source: viral sequences binned using virsorter ...
CTCTACATAATGTCCTGCCTCAAACTCAAGCGTTGCCGCATTGGTACGGTCAGGAATCCACATATTTACTGTATTATCACACATAGCTTTCTCCTTTGTATTTTAACTATGCTTATATTATGGGGGACGACTTTGGAAGAGCAACAATTAGATACTCATTTATCGGAAGGGATTCATAAGGACTCTTGCCCATTGCCCAAAAAACGAGGAGGCTATTAACCCCCTCGTTTCCATCCATCCTATTTGTTATAAGGTTATAGTTTCATACAGCTCCTCTTGTGTTAATTTTGGGTAATTAATTAACCATTGCCCATCGTTTAATATCCAACTAACTCCAAGGTCATCGTTGTATATAATTTCACAGTCTTGGTTAGGTATGGTTGGTTTTAAGGTTGGAGTGTCATAACCATCGTATGCGTCAACTTTTGGATGGGCGTAATTATTTTCAAAAAACCTAAACGCAACAACCATTTTTGCTAGGTCATGCTTGGTCATACCCCATACCATTTTAGTAATGGTGTAGTTGTGATGATCAATTATATGTACCGTACTCATAGTAACCTCCTTTGTTTATTATTTACTATACATATAGTTTAAGGGACGACTTTGGAAGAGCAATAAATAGATACTCACCGTCGGAGAGGACTCATTATGAATCATCCAGATATATATGTGTATGTGCATGTGCATATTGAAAGATTCATTATGAATCATCAATCCATCCATCCATCCTGTCCCGAGAACATTTGAACAAATAGGACTTGCCATGCTTCCCGATCCATTTGGATCTTCCACTTATAATCGTAAATATATTGACGATCCATCAACCTCTGTCCAAGGTATTTTCCATCAATAATTAATATACTCTGGGACGAAGGATGATGAACCAAGTTATAAACCCGACCTCCATGTTGAGTTCTTAAGGTCTGCCATGCAATCTGGAGAGGTCTAAATGCTGGATACGTCTTGTCATTTCTTGTTGTCAAAACCTTTAATTCAAACCAAGCTTCCCTCCCCTTATAACATCCAGTCAGGTCAGGTATTCCTGTCGCTGTGTATGATTCCAAGCGAGACCAATGTAACATTCCCTCAGTATGTTTCTTTATTAAATTCCAAAATTTTGTTTCAGGTTTAATCATATTACAAAGTTAAAAAAATCCCCCAGTCGTTAAACTGGGGGACTGTAAGTTATTTTTTAGGGATTACATATAACTCAACAAAGTTTTTTCCCCAGGAAGTAGACTTGGCAGACTGCCCACCATTAAGAGCATCAATTAAAGCATGGAAACGACGTGCCTTAATTTTTTTGTGAAAGTCATCAACCTTCGCAAGAGTAACTGGCTCCTTACCAGACTGGCAATTAATTAACTGCCAGACTACTAATGCACGAAGGGAAGACTTTTTACTGCCGTCTTCTTGGTACAAGGTTTTCTTTTTTTCCCAAGGAAAAGGTAACTCATCCTTGACATTAATACCTTCAACCAAGCGGATGCCGACATTATTAATATTACCTCCTGCATGTTGTTGGACAAAACCAGTGATGTCCGCAACATTTACTCCCTCGCGGGACTTAATACGCTCAGCTGATAAGCTAGTAATACCAGTGAACACGATAGGCTTTTGAGGAGCCTTAACCTTTTCAGCGACTTGTGCCATTTGAAATCTCCTTTCTGTGAGATTGTGATTAATGCTTTATTGCATATATATAGAATACTAAATTATTCCCTCTTTGTAAACCCCTAAATACTCATTTTGATAACTTTTTTCGTCATTAAAAATATTGCTTATGGATTTCATCCAGCTTGTAATTTAGGTCTGTTTGATTAATTGCATACCAAGTAGTAGAAACAGTACCCTCACCACCTGACCAATTTTCTATGATAATCCATATAGGTAATCCATCTATTGAGCTATAACTATTTACATCAGGGGATAGCACGATGGTTAACTTACATGTATCATCCAGATCCCAAGACCATACATTAGTTATAGACGCATATTTGGAGTAGGGATAATCCCCACATCTAGACACATCAGTAAAATACTGCTTTGCCATGTCAAACATTAAAGTTTTTTTGACCATTAGGTTCTCCTTTTGATTTGTTAACTTATAATTATAGTATAACTAGCGACTATATAAGAGGTTGGTTATTTTACTCTTTTTGAGTAAGTTTTTTGGCAGGGCGATTAAACCCTGCCGATTTAGAGGTTAGACTATATGACTAGGCTGTAACCTACAATATTCTGTAGGACTAGCACTTTGACTGCAACCAAACAAACTGATAGAGACGTACATATGGTGATTAGCATAAGCAACCTTGATAATGTGATAATTATCATGATAATGACAAGTATTTAAAACCACTTGCCAATCTAGATCTTTAAGATCATCTGGTGGATACATACCATGACCGTCTATCTCACTGAACCAATACCCAACAACACAAGGATTTTCTGCTGTGTTTGGATGGTTATTATATAGCAAATTATGTATGATTGGATGCCACAAATTGTAATCTTGTAGACCTAAAAACGAAGGATCTACATTTTCATGAAGTGAAGACATAATTGTATCCACTGAAGTTTGATGCCATTTACCCACTGACTGTGCTGATTGTGTTTGCATATGTAACTCCTTTTGATATGCTTTTAAGTTATACTATAAGTATAACTAGCGACTATATAAGAGGTTGGTTATTTTACTCTTTTTGAGTAAGTTTTTTAGGCTCTTCTTCGTGCTCTACGAGTTGGGGGAACTCTTCTTGTATCTTTTTAATTTCACTCATTACCTCATCACGACTCATTTGGTCAATCCGTCCCATCAATATTTCCTTTCTATCAATGTATAATCCGGCTGCTTGACCTCTTGCTTTTTCCGCTGCGACAGCAGACGCATAATTTTGATTAGCCATCGCATCGTCTCTTATTTGTGATAATTTACGAACATGGCTTTCAAAAGTAACCTCAAATTTATGTTGAAGTTCTAATTTTAATTGATGTATTCTATCCAAGATTAAAGGATAATCCCTTCCATTTAACATCTTACTAGCGATAGCGTGAGCATTTGACTTCGCATATCCAGCTTGAATCGCCGCTTCAGTCTGGGTGACTTCTTCCGTTGCATAGATTTTACAAAACTTTTCTTGCATAGGTGTCAGTCCAAAATCTACTTTTGGGTTTGCTACGACTTCTAGCTTATTTCTATGTGTAACTTTCGCTTTTGCCATATCTTTAATTTATAACTCTGTTAAATAGGAACAACAAGTGAATTCTTATCATGCTTAACTACATCCACTTGTTGTCGCGAAACGGAAATAATATAGATATTAGATATCGTATATTATAATATCTGAAATTTATTTTCACTCCGATTTCATTTTACTACTATATATCAATCTACCTTTTTGTTATAATGGTCCGAGATCCTTTTGGCATCGGCATAAGAATTATGTTGGGTGATTGTTTTACCATCTGCCACGACGATATAAATACCGTCGGGCATGGTTCTAACCTGATACTTTTGCTCAATAGGCTTTTCCTCTTCAAACAAATGTGGAAAAATCTTACGCAGAGCCTCAGGTTTAAAGGGTGCTCTTTCTTTACGCATTGACGACCTCCTTAACTGCATGAATTTTTGAAAAATCTTTATCGGGCAATGGGATTTGAATATCAGGTTTGCCGTCGTACCCCCCTTCTTCCCTATATACATTAACCACAGTATTTAGACATCCCGATGGAGTTTCGGCTGTTGCTATATAATAGTGATAGTCAACCCCTATATTAGATTCTTTTTCATCAACTGTGCCGTCTATATCTGTTGCGACATAAGCCTTAAACTCTTTAATGAAATAATCACGGAACGAGGTTGCTGATAAATCGTTCACCCCAAACCATTCATGTATTTTGGCATATGCTCCGTCGGGATAATTATCCCAATGGACGTAGAGCCTTACCATTTCTTTGTCAATAGCATTGACATAAGTGTAATAACCGCGAGTAGCCATAAAAACCTCCTTTATTTTTTTATATCGCCTGCGATAAAAGTTAAAAATATAGCGACAAGAATAAATGTTCCTCCGCTAACTGCTAGTACCCAGTCAGTAGGCGTCATTGCTACGATGAGCGTTTCTGCCAACTGCAAGAGCATCATGCCTACTACTAGATATAGGCATGATACTAAAATTAAAATGTAACGAATCATTTTTTACACCCTCCTTGTGCTTTGAGACTTCTGGCTTGTCAACCCCAAGTACCTTGATTGTAAGGTTGGGTTGACTTCTTTCCAGGTCTTATGTATTTTTTTAAGAGTTTGGAAGCACTCATGTTGTAGTACCTCCCTGATTTTATTATCCTTACCGAAGCAAAGATAGGTATAATATTTTTCCATTTAAGAACTCCTTTATTAATTTACCTTACATATAGTATATAGTGTGATGTGGCGAGTTATAACCATTTTTTATCTTGTTGCTCTAGCCATTTTATTCTTTTTTTCCAATAATGCTTTTCTATCTTGGAGTAGCGTTCGGCTTTTCTCATACTGTCAGACATGTACCACCAATTACTTGGATTTCCGTCAGAGGTATGATCGAAAGGGCGAATGGAAAAGCAGACTTCACATTTGTAAAAAGGAGCAAAGCTAGAATAAATTAGATCCCCAATAGTACGGGGAGGTAAATCACATAGTAAACATCGTGGGACATGGTGTTGTAAATAAATATGAGTGAAGCAATCCACATGAAATCCTCCGTGGTCAATGTATGTTCTCTTTTTAGCTCTTTTCTCCACCATCGCTGAGCTTTGCAGTCGGGCTGACCGAATATATTTTGGTGGATTTCTTTTATATTTTTTATTTTTCTTTTTGCCCCTAATATCGTCATCTAACTGACCATCGTCAATTAAATGTTTTGCACGATGTTTGAGTTTGGGTAGAGAATTGCGTGAAATAACTTTTGGAAGAGGCTTAATTTCTACCTCTTCCTTTGTTAATCCATGAAGTTCAGCAAGTTCCGTAAGTATTTGATTTAATTGATCTTTAGCCACACTCTATATATTCTCCAGAAAGAGTATTTCAATTTCTCGAGCATCACAACCACTAGCGTGAAGTTTGCTGACCAGTCTTTTTTTGGCTTTTGCTTCAGCTCTGAGGTTTAATTCTTTCCTATCCTCTGGTGAGTAATTCTCCCCATAACGCTCTTCCCATAATTTAATTTCATCATGGTATTCTTCAAGGGCTTTATCAATCTCATCTTGCCGTAACTGTTTGACTTTTCCCATCTTCATTCCTCCTTTGTTCTGTTAGTATTACTTGATCAATCATATCGGTTAACACCTCACGGAAGGCTCCGTCAAGAGTTGGGCTTTCTTCAGGGCAATGCACTATATTATGAGCATACATTTCTGTCACCGTACTAATAAAGTCAGCAAAAGGTGGCAAGTCTGCCACCTCCATAAACTGTGCATCATATTTAGTTTTACTTTTCATTTCAATCCCCCTTTGTAGTCGTCAATGCGTAATAAGGAGTGAGAGCCATGTTTAGTCCATTTAAAGAAAACATCCCTCGCATTTTGCAGGGATATCTTGTAATTTTCGTGCAAATATCTTGGAGCACCAAACATATTCATTGCACCAGACTCTCGTAGTTCATCTAAGATTTCAAACCACTCACTGTCTGGTTTTGTTATAGTATTATCAGCCATATAGACCTCCTTCTGTTGTTTACTATAATTAATTATACCAAGTGATACCTAAAGAGGTACTAACTAAATATCCAAATGACTAATAAGATTAAGATGACCCAACAAATCATAACCCGACCTTTTTGTTTTCTTCATCCTCAATCATAGCTAACCAACGGTCATAACTTTCTGCCATACCCTCAGGCATACTGTGATAGCTGACCTCCTCTTTTGGTGAATCATTCCATTGTATTAGAATCCGTGAGGACACTATCCTTCTAGGTGTACCGTCAGTTCTTTTACGACCACCGTTATCCTTTATTAACTTTTTCATTTACTTCCCTTTCTGTAAAAGTTGGTGATGACTAGAGGACTCTTATATATTACTCATCATAACAACATATTTGAGTCTTTACCCCCTAGTCACCATAAGTGTGAGTATTGCGTAGATTCGACCACCATATGTTTTAAGAAGAATCGAGTCATACCACATATATTCTGCTTAATTAATTATCTGGGGGACAGAACTATATGTGCATCTACACCATTAAGCTCGCTACTCACCGACGAGCCACAAAGGAGTTATTCTTCGCCCCCTAACTGATTATGTGTTGCCCCATTATAAATAGTAGTGTGAAGCCTTATTTGAGTTTCACTAACTAAACGAGCTTGTTTATACAGCTCTGGGTCCTTTAACTTCACATATTCCATAAATATGTTAGAAAAAATATAATCTTCCGACATGTGTTGAATTTTGGTACTCAGATCCATACACTCTTGTGCGAGTTGCATTGGTCCTTGAGCAACACCTTTTGGTAAGTTAGACTTGACTAACTCATCCGCTTTTCTAGCACTTATTCTATTACTCATACAAATCCCCTTTCTATGAGATATTAATTAAACATAATACTATATTACCAAACAGAGCCATGATAACAACCTTAAAGTAGTCCAAGTTTTCGGAGCTTTTCAGTCGTTTTAATAATTTGAAAAACTCTTTGTCGTGATACTTTGTACTCTTTTGATATTTGCCCGAGACTCTTGTTCGTTTTCCAATATGCCTCGTATATCTGTGTGTTTCGGTCTTTTTTATTGAACTTGGAAAGACCTTTTCGTCCATCCACGGCATGTTTATGTAGCCCAAATTTATCAATCCATCTTTTTACAGTTTGTTCGCTGACTTCAAATAGCTTGGCGAGTTCTTTATTAGACCAGTTAAAGTTTTTGAGACAGTCAATAAAGTTTTCTTCAATTTCAGATGTTAGCTTTGCCATGTTGAACCTCACTTTCCTCTTTTTTGAAGCTTACTAAATCAATTACCATTTTTCCTCCATAGAATTTTTGTAAACGCTTGAGCTCAGATATTGCTTCAGCGACTGTATTGTTCCAATACTCTTGATCTCCATCGGGGTATGTAACTTTCCAAGTAAATCTCATTTTGCTTCTTCCTTTTCCTGATTTTCCCACCACTCATCATCACGATCGTAAGGGTGGCGAGGCGTCTCACGACCTATGGTAGAGTTACTCTTTTTAAAATTCTGACCACGAGGTTCTCTACGCTTTTCATAAAAGGATTGTATAAAGTTCAATCCTTCTTCCATAGTGGTAGCTAAAAACTTACGCTCACTGCCAACATCATTTTCGTACCTAACTAAATAATAAGTTTGAATCTGATATATTTCCCATTTAGGCTTCATAGGTTTCATAGCGTCACCGATATATCTAAAGCACGTCCTGGTGGTCGAGACACACCATACAACATAACACGAGCACCTTGTTCTCTGAGTTTGTCAGTTAGTTGTTGAGCTTGGTAGCCCTCGTTTAAATTGAAGTAAGTTTTCTTATATTTACCTCTACCTAGAAACTCTGTCACAGAGTACTTGTAGATGTGGTCTTTTAGGTGGTTTTCATATTGTTCACGTTCCATGACTTTACTCCTTGTTTACGATTGCTTCTTCAATATCTATTTGCAACTCTTTGAGTTGTTGCATAGTAAATACATTCATAATCAAATATTTAATGTTAAACATTTGATTTTGTTCAAATCTTTCTTTATCTGAACTCATTTAATCCTCCCTAGTGCTTTGGCTATGTCATACTCTGTAAATTTATAATCGCATCCAAGACATTTAGCTTCTTTAATTTCGCCCCAATATTCTTCCTCACATTTGGGGCAATATAATCTTTTAGCCATCACCACCCCCTCTTTCTCTATAAAATTCTCTGAACTCTTGTTGCATTTCTTCTGGTAGACTATCCCACCAAGAGAATAAGAGACTTTCTAGCTTTTTATAGTCTTTAACATTCAACATAAAAACTTTCTTGTCTGTTTTTTCCATTTAATCCTCCTTAATTAATTTAACCAATGTTTGATTCCAGCCTTCTGTGAAATCTTTAGCAAGTTCGTATGCTTTAGTTTTAGATTTAGCATAACCAATTTGTAAGTCACGCTTTACACGATTATCCATAGCTACATATACGTCAATACCAACACGATACTTTCTGTAGCCCTCTTTTTTTATATAAACTTGCATATTAATATAGTAAAGCAGATAGGGGCTCTGTAAACCCCTAAATGCTCTATTTTATCTTTACCAAGAGGCTCGATAATAAACATATCTAGGATCCATATACAGATTTTGTTCTACAATCATTTTATCGCCCTCTTGCAAAAAGGTTATTGCCTTTTGAAAAGTTGAAATGGCATATTCTTTTTCTTTTTTATCATAGAAACCAAATGCTTTTGAATTACCGAAGAAAAAGCCCGAATGGTCTTTTTTCAATTTATCCTCACGAATTGCCTTAATGATTTTATATAAATCTTCTTTAGATAATTCAATTTCCTGACATTTATCAATTCCTTTGGCAAAGGTATCAACAATATAACCATGCAAATCTGCATGTTTTCGCCAATACCCAAGATCAATAGTCATTGATTCAATGCAGTATTTATTATCTAATTTGGGTCTTGGAACATCTTCTTTATACGCAGTATTAAATTGACGACCTCTTAAGTACATATCTAAACCCATTTTTTCCTCCTTTCTGTTGTTTTATATACATCCCATGTGACAAGACACTTGCTGACAGGTAGCTAACCTATTGATCTCTTTGGTGTTATTTCACCCTTATGTACCACAGACCCGATCTAACCAGAGGTACACCTTGTCACATAGAACAATGTATATACAGTTTTATTTTAATAGCAGGATTGGGGAGGTAAACCCTTAAATGTTCAAATGATTAATTTGAGTTTCAACAGCACTTGTTTTACAGGAGAAAAGTCCGAGAGGTGAGAGTAATTGTCCATAAGATAGTTAACTCCTGTGTGCATTACTAATTTCATACGAGGATTGCTGTCATTTAGTTTATGACAATACATAACGAGCTCTAACATATCAGCCATCTTAAGTCTATTTAGTTCACGAGTGCTCAATACAAAATCAATACCTAGCTCTCTTGCTACTTTTTCTTCAGCTTTTTTAAATGCTTTTTGTAGCTCTGGGTGAGACCATTTTGCCGTCGCTGGAATATCCCCTAAAACAATTTCTGGAACATCGTGGTAAAGGGCTGATAATATTAAGTGTTTTGAACAGTTGTCCCATAACTGATCTAATAATATGGAAACAGCATATGAATGAGCACCCACAGTCTGTCTTAATCCTTGCAAAGGAACAGTATGGAATCTGTTAATGAACTGTGCATCGTAAATCGTTTCTATTCTTTCGTAGTTAATTTGGTTGTTCGCTGTGTCCACTTTTTACCCCCCTTGTCCACGGTCTGTCGCTCAATGTTTGTTTTGCCTGTCCCCAATTTGGACCAAGTTCTGCGTCTACCACGCTCGGAACTTCCAATGACACGCAGTCCTGCATTATTTCTATGATTGTTTCGCATTCTTTTTCACTCCTTACACTAATATCTAATTCATCATGAACTTGTATCATGGGCAGTATTCCTTCTTTATGAAGTGCGACCATCGCTGCTTTTGTTTGATCTGCCGCTGACCCCTGAATTAATTTATTGAGTGCCTTATAAGTAAAGCATCTTTTAATCGCTGGACCATGTTCAGCATATGCTTCCTCATACGACTGTGGTTTAAATGTTCCATATACATTAGGTTCCCATTTATCAAACCTACATTTGCGTCCTAGTAATGTTCTTATCATACCTTTTTTACTTGCTTTGTTCATAGCAAAAGTCGCTAACTCTTGCACAAAAGGAACTTTAGCATGGTATTTAGCGAAGAGTTCTTGTGCATCTTCATATTCTAAACCCAACTGCTCGGCTAATTTGTTTTTTCCCATACCATAAAACAATCCCAAGTTAATATCTTTTGCTTGTTTTCTTGGTACTCCTACAATGTCTGCAGCGAGTTTATGAAAGTCAGTTAGCCTATCCTTTTGATATTCCTCAACAAATTTCTCTGCTCCTGTAAACTTCATCAATCCAGCATAGTGAACAACGAGTCGTGGTTCTTGGCTACTGTAATCAAACGCACCCCATAAAGTATCTTCCTCTGGTAAAAATAAACCTCTTATCATAGGACCAATTTCACCATTTCTTGATGGAACTTGCTGAAGGTTCGGGTTAGTGTAACTAAATCTGCCTGTGACAGTACCACCCCCATCACTACGCAGAGGGTGAGCTTCGGCATATATTCTACCATTGTGTTGATGTCTTAATATAGTGTCAATAAAAGTTGTTCTGGCTTTATTTAACTCTCTTGCTCTTACTACTGCTCTTGGTAACTCATGCTCATGGTTGGCTAAAAAGTTTTTAGTGAAGCTAGGAGCTTCTGTCTTTACAGTTCTTGGATATTTTAACCCAATTTTATCAAAGGCTTTCGCTATTGATTGAGCAGCCCATATATCAATATCACTGCCATTAACCGAAGAAAGAGCTTCTTCCTCTTGTTTTTGTAATACTCCCTTTAACTGTTCTGCTTTTTCTAAGTCTACTCTAACCCCTTGCTTTCTCATAGCGAGCACAACTTGTAATACATTCGTTTCTAACTCAAATATATCTTGGATATCTTCCTTTATAATCAAAGGCTTAAAGCGATTCCATAAACTTAAAGTTAAATTAGAATCTTGTTCAGCATATGCACCTACAAAATGAGCAGGAAGTTTCCACATTTCACTTTTTGCATTGACTCCAAATGAAAGAGCAGCTTCATTTAATTCATTTTCATTTTTGCGTTGACCTAGATAATCCCTAGCAAGAGCATTCAGAGCATAGCTAAACCTATTTTCATCGAGCAAAGCACCTACAATCATAGTGTCAATAATTCGACCTTTTACTTCAATCCCTTCTCGCCATAACCATCCAGCATCATACAGAGCATTGTGCATAATGTAATCACGGTCGACACTACATAAGTCTTTTACCCATGCGAGTGTTAAATCAGGATCAAGGTTACTTCCGTTATAATGTCGTATGGGAAAGTACCAAGACTGGCTTCCAGCAGATACGGCTATACCAATAACTTCTCCATCTCCTCTAGCCCAACCACTACCTAAAGATATTAAGTTAGGATCTCTTGTTTCTAAATCTATAGCTATTTCTTTTGCATCTGATAAGTCAGGGTAGCCATCTGGCATAACCCATTCAGTCGGTGGTGTGAACAGAGGAAACTGCATCTTTTTTTACCTTTACTTTCATTGGTAATTCACATTTTTTGCAAATTATCCATTTATTTTTTAATTTACGAAAAGTTGTTTCAACTTTTCTTTTACATTCATCACAGTAAGCTATTGCTTCTGTGTCTAGATCAACCATCTTTACCTTTTGTTCTTATATGAGCTTCAACAAGCAGTAAATAACGACGGAGGTCTTTAATGTCATCTAAAATACCCTCAGGTCTCTCATCACATTTTATTGCTGAAAAGACATCCCATCCATGTTCTTCTACTTGTTTTTCAAGCCTGTCCCATTTGCGAGCTAACATCATAAAAGCACCTATGCCCCCTCGCTTACGCCAACTGTCACCGTAAGATTGTTCAGATATGTGTAGTTGTTCGGTGTCTTCTATAGCTAAAGTCTGCACCTCGTTAATAATGAAGCTATAGTCTTCTCCAGGAATTATTTCCCCTTGTTTTTCTAGTTCTATGTAGTCTTTTTTAAGCATCGGCTTTCTCCTCATTTTAACTTATCCTCTCTTCTATCAATCCATTCACTACAAGCAGTTCTCCAGTCATCAGATTGAATTTGGGAAATACCGTCTCTACACATAAGTAAATCTTTTTGTTTCCATCCTTCCCATAAGGTAAGCATAGGACAAGCTACTTCATTAAATATGGTGTTTGTAAATTTACGATTTATGCTACCTTCCATAAAGGCTTTTAACTCATAGTCAAATAAACTTTCATAAGACACTAAAGGTGTAATGTACTCAAACCCTCGTGAACGATAAGAATCATATTCAGGTTGTATTTTTTCTATACTTTTTAAAACATCTACATAAGCATGAAGGTTTTGTGTGAACTGAACATATATGCCTACCTTTGCATCTATCATAGAAGCTATGTACTCCTGTAAGTAACTCATATGTACTGCATTAGCTCCACAACACCCCCATATCAAGTCATTACTTCTATTACATACGGTCATGTTCAAACGCTTATTTCTAACCGTGAAATAGACATGTGTGTTGCATGGTAAGTCTTTTCTGTCATTGTTAGACACTAAATCATCCAGTGGATCCCACATTGTAAGAACTGCTCTTCTGTCATTTGAATATTTTTTCAGTCTATGTATAATTGTTTTTAATTGGTCATAAGCAAAATGATGACGCCATCTATGACCATAAGCCCCTTTTAATATTTTACCATCATCGCTAAAATCAGCCATTCGTTTATTAAAGTATTTCATGCTTTTAAGATCATTATTACCATTTAACATCCATAGCGATTCCATAAAATGAAACACAGGATTAGCATCTCTTTCTGGATAAAAAAGTACTCGTTCCAATGGTTTATTATAAGTAATAGCGACAGGAGAAATAAATTCTTTAACTAACCCATTTCTAGTCCCTATCTCAATACCATTTTGCTCTAATTCTATTTTTGCTAGATACAAAGCTTCAGCAACATTGCCGACCATAAAAGTATTTACATTAAACATGTATCCCCCTTTCTTTGGAGCGTTTTAAAGCCCATCAGAGCTTTGAAGTTTACTTTTAGTAGTAAACCTACCACAACTTATATCAACTTATCAGACGGTGTTTTTATAAAGTCGTAAATTGGTTTGACTGCTTTAGTATAAGTATTACCACTACAAGCCTGATCAATAAACCTTTTTGTCATCACATTAGGCTTCGGTAACTCAATTTTACCCATTCTATCGGGTAACAATCCATTGCGAATTGTAGTATTATCACAGCCATTACAAGCTCCAAAATCACGCTCTCCGTGGTACAGTTTAACCCGAGCATGATGAAAAGCATCATTGTTCCATAAATTATCTATGTTTTTGTAATCTTTTATATTACCACATTTATAGATTCCTGTCCAATCGTTACAACATAAAGCAACATTACCATCCCATCTTATACTTAACTCACGAAAAGGTTTTGCACACCTCTTGCCGTCTTGTTTATGGTTTAAAGGGAAAGCTGATCCAGCGTGATTACTGACTTGAGCATGTGTTCCACTCGTCGCTATGGTAAGGTCAGCACCAACTACAATCATTTTTACATTTGGTTTTCTGCGTGAGTGTGGATTACCTAATGGGTCTTTAGGATATTCATATACTTTGTATTTTCCGTTATATTTTTCTTTTATTTTATCAACGATTCGTATGCGTTCATAGTTATCTAAAAACAATAGGTTTAAGCCTGAATCTAATAAAGTATCTATTTTACTTGTAATATCCCCTAATAATCCACCACCATTGCTTGTCATCATAATAGAACTATGTGGGAAGTATGCTCTCGTGCTTTTAATGAAGTCACAATAGTCGGGGTGCATGGTCGGTTCTCCGTGCATGGCAAACTCAAAACGAGGATTCCATGTTTTTCTTACTTGTGATAATAAGCCAAGTAACCAAAACAGAGTCTCTTTCTCCATAAACTTATATTCTTTAGAGTTTTTGCCATGAGTCCAACTTGGACCGTCAGCACCATTCTCTCTTATTTGTTGTATGCCACAAAAAGAACAAGCGAGGTTACAACCCTCTACTAATTCAATCTGTATTGCGTTCGGGGCATCCTGCTTTAAACGCTCGTAGCCATTGTACTCTGACATCTATTCTCCTTTTCATGCCTTCCCAACCAGTCTTAGTTTCTTTTTCTACAACTTTTACAAAATCAGGAAATAACTCTGCTAATCTATGACTAGCTTTTTCTTGTAAATCTGGTGTTCTATAATTACTACACCCTCCACTTTGTCCACTACCTCCTCGTTGATCCCAAGTCCAGTCAACAATGATAGCATTGGGTTCGCCCTTTGCAAATAAAGATAAAGTAACATAATAATCTTCCATAAGGTCAACATCACTATAATTAATGTCATGTTGTGTGACTTCTCGTGGTCTAATACCATGTACTGCATTCATCCTCATGCCATACTTGGTAATCGCTGGATAATGTTTATCGTTCATTTGACGAGGACTTAAACCTACATGAATATAAGTATCTAACAAATGAAACATTCGTTGCCAAAGGTCTTCCATTTCTTCTTGTGTAGTTTTGCGTAGATTAGGTGCATCAGCATGAGCTCTTCTACCAAATATTAAATCATCATCAAGCATAATAACTTTTTCAATATCGTTTTCTATTGCATGTCCCATGATAAAATCACGCACCTTATTGATACCTTTTAGCTCCCCTCTTGATAACACATTTCTCCCATACTTTAAATGGTAACTTACTTCGCTTTCAGGGCAAACTAAACAAGCATTTTTTCTACCCCAATCTCCTATGCTTTGCCAAGTCGTTTGTGTACCTATACGACCTCGCGTCGGTATGTATATTTTCATTTTATCCTCCCTAATGGAATACTTTGCATTACTTCTTTAAATTTGCTTCTTGGTCTACCCTGACCAAGCCTTACTCGTTCGTACTTGTCCCATTCACATAAGCTATGTTCAATACAACGCATATCTACATCATAAGGGTTAATTATATCAAGATCAACATAATTATTTTTTTCTGCTAATATGTCTTGCATAAACTTATTGGCTCTTTCTTGTGAGTGCATCTTTTTAAGGTCATAACCATGTATCCTATTGATACCCCTCATTGCTCCTGGTCCTGCGTTTGCCCAACTAAAACGGTCTGTTGCCTTGTCCAACACAGATGTGTAGTTGAGGTCGGAAACGACTTCGTATGACATAAAGCCTCCGCCCCCCCATCCTTTATAGGTAGCCATTTCTTTGTGTAAGGCTTGAAGCGATTGAGTTTCCTTTGCCACCTCTGCGAGTGCAAGTTGCCTTTGGTATATCGGAACAAGGAACTCATATACTACTACCTCCGATTTTGGTTTTTTAATGCCTTGATTAGTGATAATATACGCTCCTGTAAAAGTTTTTAAACCTTGATCTAATCTATCGTTTATTATTTTTACAGTTTTTTCTGGATCCCATTCAAGTGCATCAGCGTTGACCCAACCATGAGCATTGGCAAACTCTATTGTACCTATCATTCTAAACATACAACAATTAAAAATTATTTCTCCAGCTTTCTTATTGTCGTTAGGTTTTGTCCAGTTTTGCCTCATCCATACAGTAGTACGATCATTTTCCCTAAATGGATTAGTAAATTTATATTCACGCAAAATGGGGTCTTCAGTCCATGGTGGACTGTCTCCCCTAACTCGTGCTTGATAAATGGCATGACGCTCATTTATCCAGTTATAAAAATTTTCAATCATTCCTACTCCTCACAAGGATCTTTAAAAAACACTACGATACAAGAAATAGCCTTATTCTTTTTATGCTCTTTCATTTCTTCTTTAGAAACTGTATCAGCATATGCCCAATTAGTATGACCTAACATAAGTTCACAAGCTTCATCTATTTCATCACTTATATATCTAGCCATGAACATGTCTCCATATAGCACCAGAAAGCACACGCAAGGTAGAACCTCTACCCATTTTTTTCCCTGCTTCCATCATAGCATCAATTAAATCAAATTTTACTGCGATATTATTAGCAATGTTATAAGATATAACCCCCTCTAACTCATCAAGTACCTTACCATCATTGTCTGTAATAGTACCCTTTGGAGTGCCGTCAGATTCATACTTATAAACGAAAGTATTGATATAATCTTTTGGAAGACCTAGCTCTGTAAAAGCACTCGGCTTGAATATAGTATGAGCATCACCAAACACGTCCCAATACTCATTTTTGTCTACTTTTTTTATAGCATCGTAGATCTGCTGTGTTAATTTTGGCATAAAACCTCCCTTTCTACAAAAGTTTAACCATGTATAATAATACCAAAAGGAAGGCAGAACACAAACAATTTGTGCTCTGCCGATAAGTTAGGCTTTCGCGTACTCGAGTGCTTTAGTAAGTGCTTTTCTTTTAGTCATCGCACCATTACCAAACCATGCAGAATTTAACGCATTATCACGAGAAGTAGCTTTTTTCTGGTGATCCATAACATAAGTTATACCATTCAAAGCTCCCCACCAAGTTCCTTTGGCAGACTGCAATTTACTTCCAGGACTCGTTTCAATAGCTTCACGAACTGATTCAGAAGTTTTACTAAACTGCTCGTATAAAGGAGGTTGGTCAAGACCATCAGCTTTTGCCCTTTCAATAAGAAGCTTGGGCTGTAACATTTCAGCAATGTAATTATCAATTTGGTCTTGCTTGGCTCTTTTACTAGCAAGGAACTCCGATTGTTCTTGAAACACTTTCATTTGTTCACCAGAAATACCCAATGCTTGTTCAGCAGATTGTATAATTTCTTGGTCAAACATTTGTAAATGTAATACTCGAAACTTTCCAGTGATACCTTCTTGGTTAAGAGCAAGAGTAATGGTGTTGTTACACACAACTCTGATAGGTGTGAACATAATAGTCATGGCAGAACCTACCTTGTGACTGTTTGCCATAAGTAAGTAGCCCTCTATTTCGTCCCCTCCAGCTAATTTAAAACCTTTTTTAATTTTAGCCAGACCCCATATGCGTTCCCCATCAGATAAACTTCCTGCAGTATCCATAGCCATGTGACCTGCCTCAGTAAACTTTTTGAAAAACGACATAGTTTCAGTATTTTGAAAAGGCACAAAAGCCTCTCCACAATGCGACAATATTCTATTGTCAGTATCACGAACAATAGCATAATGCTTTTCTGCTCGTAACATTTTTGCTTCACCTCTTGGGTCGTTTAAATCCCAAGTATTAGGTTTATCAGCAAAGTAAAAAGGACGTTTTGAAACCGTCCAATCAAGTTTGGCGGCGATTAACATTTCTTCGGGTGTTAAATTACCGTCAACCTTGTTACCCAGACCATGCCAAGGAACTTGTCCTGCATAAGCCATCGTTTCAACCATGTGAGCCATAATATACCTCCTTTACTGCACATCGCTAGTAGCTTCTACATCAACAGTAGGGAGTTCTTCGTACTCCTTAAAACTAATGTCAAGCCACATTTCTTTAGCCTCGTGCGTTGCAAAACAAACACGCATTTCCACATCATTGTGGGGCATACTGTATGTTACGGGATAACGCACAAGCTCTTCCCCGTCTTTACCCTCAAAGCCTACTTCCTTTAATAAATTAGGTAACTTTTCAAGAAGTTTTGGTTTAAGAGTTCTATTAGACTTACGCCTAATAGCCCTATTGTTGAGCTTTATAAGTTGCTCTTTGTTAATATATAACTGCGACATAATAAACCTTTCTGCCAATAATTAAGTTATGCCTTAATAATATAGTGGGATAAGTAAGTGTAAATCTTCTTATACTCTTTATGAGCATTTAATTAGGTATGGAGTAACCTTGTGAATACATGGGTTGAATTAAGTGTAGATTTTTTATCGCCCTAGTTAAACCTACATAGAAAACACGAGCTTCATCGTAATGCTCATTTTCAAACTTTCGCCACATAGAGTATGATCTTCTCATTGTGTCTGTTAACATCATAACATTTGTTGCTTGAGCTCCCTTTGCCGAATGAATGGTAGAGATTCTTATACGGGGAGTTTCTGTTAATGATTCGCCTTTACGAAGACATGCCTTTATGTATCTTTTATCTGATTCAGATATTTTTCCTAATCCTTCATCCCATGGAAGACTATGCAATAATCCATGAAAATCTTTTAAATCCTGAAGACTGTATAATTCTCCATCAATCCCCTTTGGAAAAGTTTTATGTCCATACTCTACATCTCTACCGAGGAGCATTTGTTTGTAGATAATTTTAACTTCATCTGTCTTTAAACTAAACCCTGATCTTAGTTTTTCCCATAATCTTACTGCTTCTAGTACTCTGTTATCAATAGAGTTACTGCCATTATAAATATATAAATGACCACGACGCCTTACCTCTTCTTCTATTTGTTTGGCTCCTCTTGTTGTTCTGCTTAACAGTAACCAATCTCCTTCTGACATATCCACCATTTCAGAATGTCTGTACCAATTAACTGTCCCCGTATCTTCTCTAGGAAAAAATTCCTTTTGTCTTCTACCTACCACCTTACGAATCACATTTTGACTTAAAGTATGATGTAAAGAAGGTATCCTATAGCTTTGATTTAAAGTAGTAACTTCCCCTTGTAAATTAATAAAATAATCTACATCCGCTCCCGCATATCTAAATATAGCTTGATCATCGTCTCCTGCCACATATATCTCTTTTGAATTTTGTTCTAGCTGATGAACCATTTGCCATTGTAAAGGAGATAAGTCTTGTGCTTCATCAATAAACACAGCTTCTAACTTGGGAGATAACTCTCTTTTACAAAAACACTCAAGCATGTCAGTGTAGTCAAACAGCTCGTAAGTTTGTTTCCATTTTTGTAATCCCCTATTAACATAATCTACTCTAGCCCAATCAGTACGCAAAGGGACAGTAGAGCTATTGTAAACCTCACGAAGAGGTTGTTTTGAAATTCTTGCCATGTTTATAATTTCTAAAAACTTATCCCCATAACCATAATCTTTAAAAGGGCTATCCTGATTATCAGACTGACCATAAAAGTTACCTATTTTTAACCAATCCGATATTTCCTGATATTTAAGTTGTGTCATTATTTGTGAGTGATTAATACCTATCTGCATAAACGCTAAACTATGAAGGGTTCTAAAGAAAGGTAAGTCTTTTTTTACTAACTTAAATTTAATACATGCTCTTTCAATGGCTTCGTTC
>VTLG01014993.1_pt1 | contig 18997 bp, 13 predicted proteins | sample 4694571 | NCBI WGS metagenome assembly VTLG01 (sample SAMN12604809, study PRJNA352737) | marine metagenome | biome: ENVO:00000447; feature: ENVO:00000209|ENVO:00000569|ENVO:01000036; material: ENVO:00002151; isolation source: viral sequences binned using virsorter ...
AGGAATAGTCAGACGCTTGTACCCACTTAAATGGAATAACTATAGTTAATTACCCTTACTAAATAAATAAAAACTATTGTCAAAATGGCTGCAATTATAACTGATCAACTTCGTATCTTAAATGCTAAGAATTTTGTGGCGGGAGTTGCGTCAACAGCCAACTCTTACTACTCTTTTGTAGGACTTCCCAATCCTACAGATTATGATTTGGAATGGAATACTTCCCCTCCATCTCCAATTGATAATTTTAATCAGGAAAATGAATATTGGGATACGATGGTTGCTCTTAAAAAGATTAATAAGAGCGATGTAAGACAAGTTGTAAGGAAGTTAACGTGGACCTCTGGAGTCACTTACGATATGTATCGTAATGATGTACGTGCTACTAATGTTTCTAAACCTTCTGACGCAGTAGATCTTTATTCGGCTAATTATTATGTTTTAAATAGTGATTATAGAGTATATGAATGTCTTCAAAATGGTACTTCTCCAGATAACCCTGCAGGAAGACCTTCTCTGGACGAACCTACTTTTACTGATTTAGAACCTAGAGAGGCGGGGACTAGTGGAGATGGTTATATTTGGAAATATCTTTATACTATTAGCCCTAGTGATATTGTAAAATTTGATTCTACTAATTATCTTCCAGTTCCTCAAGATTGGGATACTAATACTAATGATAAGGCTGTAAGAGAAAATGCTTCTACTAGCGGACAGATAAAAATTGTAACTATTTCAAATAGAGGGGTTGGAGTAGGAACTGCTAATAAGATCTATACTCAAGTTCCTATTAGAGGAGATGGATCCGGAGCAGAAGCTACAGTAAAAACTAATAATGATTCGCAGGTATCCAGTGTAACTATATCTAAGGGTGGGTCTGGATATACCTTTGGAACATTAGATTTAGCCGCTAAAGGAATTGAAGGAACTACTGCTCCTGTCTTTAATGTTATCATTCCTCCTCAAGGTGGACATGGTGCTGATATCTATAGAGAATTAGGTGCATACAATGTTCTCCTTTATTCTCGTATTGAGAATGATACTGATAATCCAGATTTTGTTACTGGAAATCAGATAGCCAGAGTAGGAGTTGTTGAAAGTCCTCAAGCATATGATTCAACTTCCAATTTGGAAGCAGATAAAGCAAGTGCTGTATATGCATTAAAGCTTACGGGAGCTGGTTATAGTGGAGTCACTTATGATCCCGATGATCAGATTACCCAAACTATTGGTATTGGATCAACTGCTTTTGGTAGAGTGGTGGCATATGATTCAAATACTGGAGTATTAAAGTACTGGCAAGATAGATTCCACTGTGGATTTAATACCCTTCCAATAGGATCTAAAAATACAGATCCTACTTATGGATTTATTATGCATAGATTTACTGCTGATATAGGCAGTACGGGATCTTTAAATATTATTGGAGGAAGTGCAACTCTTGCAATTCAAACTCATTTTGGCAGTGCAGCTAATCCAGGTATAACTACCGTAATAAATAGTCGTACCTATAACTTAGGTCAATCTTTTATTAAAGGTGTGGCACAGCCAGAAGTTAAAAAATACTCTGGTAATATCACTTATGTCGATAATAGACCATCTGTAACTAGATCGACAAACCAAAAAGAAGATATCAAAGTTATATTGCAGTTCTAACGAATTATGTCACAGGAAACTAATCTAAACGTAGCTCCATACTTTGATGACTTTAATGAACCTGTAACTGGCGCTAAAGATAAGGACTACTATAAGGTCCTATTTAAACCTGGTTATCCAGTTCAAGCTAGAGAATTAACGACTTTGCAGTCGATGCTGCAGAATCAGGTGGAGCAGTTTGGTAATCACTTCTTTAAAGAAGGTGCAAAGGTAATTCCTGGTGACTTAACTTATATTCAGAGTTTTTATGCTGTACAAGTTGAAAGTGATTTTCTTGGAATTCCTGTATCATTATATCTTGATAATCTAGTAGGTTTAAAGATTAGAGGAGAAACATCTGGTGTAGTTGCTATTATTAAGAAGGTAATTACTGCAACAGAGTCCGATAGAGGCAATATAACTCTTTATGTTGATTATTACGAATCTAATACTAATAATGTAACAAGAGATTTTAATGATGGTGAAAATTTAATTACTGATTCTAATATTACTTTTGGTAATACTTTTATTAGTGAAGGAGAAGGATTTGCTCGTACAATACCTACAGACGCATGTTCTACTGGGTCTGCAATGGCTTTGGGAGAAGGTGTTTATTATATAAGAGGATATTTTGTCAATGTTGATAAAGAAACTTTAATTCTTGATCAATATACCAATACTCCTAGTTATAGGGTTGGTTTAGATGTTATTGAAGAAGTTATAAATGCGGATATAGATCCTACTATTAATGATAATGCGAATGGGTTTAATAATTTTGCAGCTCCAGGTGCAGACAGATTAAAGATTACAGCAGAGTTAGCTAAAAAACCTTTAGATAATTTTGAAAGTCCTAGTTTTATAGAATTAGCGAATGTAAAGGATGGTATATTAAGGAAATTAAATACAACTGTTGATTATAATTTCTTAGGAAATGAATTAGCTAGAAGAACTTTTGATGAATCTGGTAGTTATTATATTAAACCATATGAGACGTATGTAAAAGAAAGTCTGAATAATGGTAAAGGAAATAATGGAATTTATAAAGCCAATCAATTAACTAGCTCTGGAAAGGCACCATCTGAAGATTTGATGATCTATAAGGTGGGCCCAGGAAAATCTTATGTAAGGGGATTTGAATGTGAAACTATTGCATCTACTCTTTTAGATGTACCGAAGCCTAGACAAACTAAATTACTCGAAGGTCAAGCAGTTAATTTTGATTTTGGAACTACGTTAAGGATTAATAATGTTTCCGGTTCTCCATCAATTGGTATTAATACTTCAACCACTGTTAGTTTAAGAGCAAATAGAGTTGGGGTTAGTTCACTTAATCCATCAGGAAAAGAAATCGGTGTTGGTAGGGTATATGATTATGCATTAGAAGCAGGATCATATGAAGCATCTAATTATGAATTAAATAAATGGGATATTTCTCTTTTTGATGTTCAAACTTATGGTGATCTTCAAGTTAATGAATCTGTTACTCTTACTGTTCCCACTTATATTCAGGGAGATTCTAGTGGAGCAACTGCATTCCTTAAAAATGATGTAAGTGCAGGAACTGCTTTAACTGTTTATCAAATCTCTGGTAATTTTATTAATGGTGAAAAATTAGTTTTTGATAATACTGCTGAAAGAAGAGTTAGTATTGGTTGGACAAATTATGGAATGTCTGATGTTCAATCGATCTATGGTACTGTTGGAGATATAACTGCAAGTGGTCCTGGATATGGAACTACATTCTCTGCTGATATAATCCCTAAAGTTTCTAGTGAACTTGGAATAGGTAGTATCTCAGGAATTACTGAAGCTGCAGGATTTATTGCTACTTTTACAAGTCCTTCTCTTACTTTCCCTGGTATTGTAACAACTGGTAATTTGATTCAATGGTCAAGACCTGGCTATAGTGTTCCTATTATGGCCAAAGTTAATATTGTCAATACCAATTCTCTTATTATTCAGGGTGTAACTACTGTAACAGGTATTTGTGAAGGATTACTTTCTTTTAATAAGGAAGATGTAACTGACTTCTCTATTATAAACACTCAGCTGCAAAAAACAGATAATAATGAAAGATTATTTGTCCCTCTTCCTAAGAAGAATGTTGCATCTGCAGATTTAACAGATTCTTCTCTTATTGTAAGGGAACAGTGGGATAATGTAACTATTACTATTTCTTCTGATGGAAAGGGATCTACTCAAACTTTCCAGACCTCTGATATAGGTCCAAATTTAACTTTCCTTCCATTTGATGAAGAAAGATATGTCTTAACAAGATCTGATGGAAGTACTGAACCATTAACATCAGACATGTTTGATTTCACTAATGGTAGTACTGCTCTTACAATCAATGGTTTAGGTGCTGCAGACACAGTAGGTAATGCACGATTGATTGCTACTCTTAGAAAAGATAAAGTAACTTCAAAATCTAAGAGAAAGGGTGTTGTAGAGATTTTAACTCTTGATAAGTCGAGTACGAATGGATCTGGTAATGATACTTCTGGAATAGCTACTACAAGAAATGATGGATTAACTTATGGTTCTTATCCTTATGGAACCAGAGTTCAAGATGAGAAAATTTCTTTGAATATTCCTGATATTATCAAAATTCATGCAGTGTATCAATCTAGTGATGCTGCTGATCCAATTCTTCCCAATTTAACCTTATCTTCTTTAGATGGTCCTACTGGAAAAACTGATGATTTGATCATTGGTGAAGAATTCGTAGGGTCAATAAGTGGTGCAAGAGGAATGTATGCTGTTCAACAGAATAGTAGTAAAATATCTTTTGTTTATCTAAATGAGAATACTTTTGAGGCGGGCGAGATTGTTAATTTCTTAGATTCTGGCGTTAATGGAATTGCCGGAACTTTAGATCAAGGTAGTACTAATATTACTAAGGATTTCACTTTCTATAATGGACAAACCTTAACATATTATGGTTATAGTTATTTGTTAAGAAAGCAAGGGGTACAAGCTCCTAATAGAAGAATAACAGTTGTCTATGCTAAGGCATATTATGACAGTTCAGATACTGGAGATATTACAACAGTTAATTCTTATGATGGATTTAATTATGGGGAAGATATTAATAAGATAGGTCTTATTAGAAATACTGATATTATTGATGCAAGACCTAGAGTTGGAACTTATTCTGTGGCAGAAAATGCTGCATCTCCTTTTGAGTTTGCAGGTAGATCATTTGCAGATGGTAGTCATAGTGCAAAATATGTCTTAGCATCTGATGAATCTGAGACTTTATCTTTTAGTTATTATCTTCCTCGTTTAGATAGGATTTATTTGACAAAAGATGGGGTTTTCCAAGTTAAAATTGGAGAACCAGCTGATATACCCAAACTACCTGGAGCAATTAATGATGCAATAAATGTTGCGAATATTGCACTTCCTCCTTATCTTTATGAAATTAAAAATGCTCAGGTAAGTTTTGTAGATCATAAGAGATATCAAATGAGTGATATCTTTAGATTAGAAAATAGAATTAAGAATCTTGAGTATTATACTACTCTTTCTTTGTTAGAAAATAACACTGCTAATCTCTTTATTTCAGATTCTCAGGGACAAAATAGATTTAAATCTGGATATCTAGTTGATAATTTCTCCTCAGTAGGAGTTCAAGATGTTAGTGTAGGTGTTAAAAATAGTCTTGATCTTAAAAATGGTCATTTAAGACCCTCTCACTTTACAACTAAGATTGGATTGGAGTTGGGATCAGATGCTATTGCTGGATTAGGAACTACTTCAAATACTAGTGCGGATCATAATTTCCTTGCTAATATCACTGGAACTAATATTAAGAGAACCGGTCAGGTACTTAGCTTAGATTATGAGGAAGAAGAATGGTTAGTTCAACCTTTTGGAACTAGAGTTGAAAATGTAACTCCTTATTTGGTAACAAATTATACAGGTTCTATTGAATTAGATCCAACAACGGATGTATGGATTGATGTTAATAGATTAGAATTACGTGATGTAATGATGGAAGGATCCTTCCGTGGTGTGGCAGAAGCTTTAAGAGCAGAAATTACTGATAATGCTGATGGGTCTAGAATGGGTGTCAGTCCTATTATTTGGAATTCTTGGGAAACTAATAATATTACTCAAGAACTAGGAATGACCCTAGATGTGGATGTGGATACTTCCATGTCTACTGAGGACAATGGTGGAGGTTCACAAACGGTCAGTCAGACCACAGAGGTATCTGTTGGTGGAAGTGTAAGTCTTGAGACCACTCTAGATCAAAGAAGAACCGGTGTTCAACATACTATTAGGGAACAGATTGATACAGAATCCTTAGGAGATAGGATTGTAAGCAGAAATATTATTCAATTTATGAGAGCGAGAAATATTCAATTTATTTCACGTCGTTTGAAGCCAAATACTCAAGTATATGGTTTCTTTGATAGGGTTGATATTAATTCCTTTATTGTTCCTAAACTTTTAGAAATTTCCATGACTTCTGGAACTTTCCAAGTCGGGGAGACAGTAATTGGAATTATGCCTGTGTCAGAAACAGTGGCAGATGCTTCGGATGCTTCTATTCCTTATATTGAATTTAGACCTGCTGTTTCTAATCATAAGTATGGACCTTTTAATGCTCCTACTGATTGGTATGCACAAAACCCATACGATCGTAATAATAATGTTCCGGCAACTTATTCTGCTACCAGCACTATTCTGAATATTGATACATTTAGCTTAGCGAATCAAAATCAACCTGAGTATTGGGGTTGGGTACGTACTGGAATGATTCTTAGGGGTCAAACTAGTGGAGCAGTGGCAACACTTACAGATTTAAGACTTGTCAGTGATAATATTGGAACCCTTATCGGTTCTTATAGAGTTCCTGATGGTAATGTTGCAGGAAATCCAATCTTTGAAACTGGAAGATCTGTATTCCGTTTAACCAATAGTTCTACCAATGATATGACAGGTGGTGTTATAACCACTTCAGCGGAAGAAATTTTCTATTCACAAGGTGATAGTGATAATACTCAAGAAGTAACTCTTTCTTTGAGAAATGCACGAGTTACTCATGAAGATTTTGAAGAAACTAGACAGTTAACTGCATCTTCTACTGCTACAGCAAACGCAAGTGATTCTTCTACATCTTCTACTGAAATTGTAGCTCAACAGATTACTAATATTACTAATGTTACTAATAACACTAACATTACTAATAACCAAATTGACCCTCTTGCTCAATCCTTCTATGTGGATGATACATCGGGTATATTTGTTACTTCATTGGATATCTTTATTAGAACTAAGGATGACACTTTACCTCTTATTGCTCAGATAAGAGAAATGAAAGTAGGAATGCCAACTTTGAAGGTTCTTCCATTCTCTGAAGTAGAAGTACCTGCAGCAGATGTTAACACTAGTGCTGATGCTACTACTGCTACAAGAATAACTTTCCCATCTCCCGTTTATCTTGCTGGAGACAGGTATTATGCTTTAGTTCTTATGTCTCATTCTACAGAGTATACTGCGTGGATTGCTAGAATGGGAGAAGCAGATGTAACTTCTGCTGCTAATGAAGCTGGCACAGTTCTTGTTTCTCAACAACCTACTTTAGGATCTCTCTTTAAGTCACAAAATGCTCAAGTTTGGACTCCTAGCCAGTATGAAGATCTTAAGTTTACTTTGAATAGAGCAAAGTTTGTTTCTACAGGATCAGTTCAATTCTTTAATCCACCTTTACCTGAAGATGTTCAACTTCTTAGACAGAATCCTTTTGATATTGATTCAAGGACTATTAGAGTTGGATTAGGAACTACAGTACAAGATACCGGATTAACCGTAGGAAATCTCATTATTCAATCGGATGCTCTTGGTAGTACTAGTGGTCCAACCGGACGTTATGTTGGAAGTGCTGGTACTGCACATGGAGATTTGCAGATTCTTAATGCAGGTATTGGATATACTCCTAGCAGTGGATCAGCAACCTTTAGTAATGTAACATTAACTAATGTTACAAGTAATGGTAGAAATGCTGTTGGTGTTCTAACAGTTAGTAGTGGTGTTGTTGCTCAGGCAAGTATTACTGATGGTGGAACAGGATATTCTGTTGGAGATGTTTTGACTGCTACTGTTGGTCTTAATTCAGTAGGTAGAAATGTAAGATTGAGTGTTCAGCAACTTGCTGGTGTTAATGAACTTCTTTTAGATGAAGTTCAGGGTGAATTTAAAGTTGGTGCTGCTTATAGTATGTTCTATAATAATAGTGTTGGTATTGCCACTACTATGAATGGTAATTATCAAGGTACTAATGGAGCAGTTATTCTTACCAGTTCCCCTCAAGAGGTTTATGATGGATTACACTTTAAGGTTAATCAGAGAAATCATGGAATGCACTCTGATGTCAATAAAGTAACTATCAAATCAGTTAAAGGTAATATTGCACCAACATCTCTCTCTGCAGATTATAGTGCTTCTTCCACTGATGCAATTTCAGTTGGAAGTACGGAAAATCTTACTAAATTTGAAAATATTAGTGTAGGATCTACCAATCCAGGATATGTCAAGATTGCAAATGAAATTATTAAGTATACTGGTGTTGCTGGAAATACCTTAACAGGGATTACTCGTGCTAGAGATAATACGGTAGCTTTCCCTTATGATAATGGAAATCTTGTACATAAGTATGAGATGAATGGTGTTTCACTTCTCAGAATTAATAGAACTCATGATATAAGTGATGGAGATATCTCCGAACAAATAGGACTGGATTATTATTATCTCAAGGCTCCTATGGCTACCGGAACTGATATGACAGATAGAACTGGTTCTGGATCATTCCCACCACTCTATTTTAATGAAACGAAGAAGCTTGGTGGAGATACGGCTAAGGCGACATATAATGTTCCATTTGAAATGGTAACTCCTGATATTGTTACTATTAATCCTAAGATGACAACAATTTCAAGTGCTGTAAGAACTATTAGTGGTAAGAGTATTAATGGTACTGAAAATCCTTATGTAGATAAGGGATTCCAAGCTGTTTCTTTAGGAGCACCAAATTATTTCGATACTCCAAGAGTTCTTGCATCTAGTGTAAATGAAGATGCTCGTTTACAGAATCTTCCTGGAAGAAAATCCTTTACGGTCAATATGGATCTGTTGAGTGCGGATGCACGCCTCTCTCCTATGGTTGATCTTTCTAATCCTACAATCACGTTTACTTCAAATAGAGTTAATGCACCTATTAGTAATTATATAACGGATAAGAGAGCAAATACAATTGTGGATGATCCTAGTGCTTTCTACTATGTTTCTAGACCAGTTAGGTTGGAAAATTCTGCTACTGCAATAAATCTTCTTCTTACTGGTGCCATTAATGAAGCGAATGATATTAGAGGATTCTATTCCATTCAAAACGATATTGAAGAGGATGTTATTTTTACTCCATTCCCAGGACATGTTAATCTTTCTAGAGGAACTTCCTCAGGAGAAGAACAAGCAGGATTGGTGAGAATAATTGATCCTTCTGCAAATAATGGAAAACCTGATAATCAAATTGTTAAGAATACTTTCTATGATTTCATTGCTACTCCAAGATCATTTAAGGAATATCGTTTCACTGTAGATGATCTTCCTGCATTTAAGATCTTTAGGATTAAACTTGTTATGTCTTCAACTAATCAGGCACTGGCTCCTGTTATTCAGGATCTAAGAGCTATTGCGCTTGCTTAATATGAAAAAAAATCTTATACCAGTTGAAGGAGAAAATTATCTTTTTAGAGATTCTCAATCTAATGCTATTATTAACACTAATAAATCAGGATACGAATCTTATATGACTAGAAAGAGATTTCAAGATAATGAAAAAGAGCGACTTGATCATTTAGAATCTGAAATTGGTGAAATTAAATCTTTACTTAAAGCTTTAGCAGAGAGAAGTATCTAATGGCACAACATTCCTTTGTATTTGATCCAGATGCTGGAGTTTCTCAAGGTGTTAATTTAAAGATTAACACAGGAGCAACTTTCATCGATGGTTTTACCATTACTAGACCTAATGGTACTGCTTTCGATTTTACGGGATGGAGTGGATCTGCTCAAATGGTAAAGAGTGTTGCGGTGGGAGCAACTTTAGGAGCTACTAGAACTTTTAATGTAGGATTTACTAGTGCTGCTGGTGGTAAGTTTGATGTATCTTTAGGAGCTACTCAAACTACAGGTTTAAGTGCAGGTAGATATGTTTATAACCTTTTACTTACTGGTGATACAGAAACTGAAACAATATTAACAACTGCTATTTCAGCGGGATCAACGGCTGGTATAGGAACTACTGCATTTACAGTTAATAGTGTAACTAATGTTGCGGTGGGAGATTCTATATCCATTGGATCAAGTATTGCAAGTGCTCCGGTTGTTGGAGTAACTACAACTCTTAAAGTTCAGGTTGGGTCTGCAAATACACTTAATTCACAAGTATTACCAGGAACTGGAGTAACATTTACTCGTCCTGGAACTGCTTCAACAATCTATGATGTAGCATCAGGAACGATTATAGTAGTAGCAGGCATTTCTTCATCTCCATAAATATATCAAGGGGTAAAGTGTCTCCATGGAACCATCAAGTAGAACCGATTTTAAGACATATTGTTTAAGGCAATTAGGTGCTCCTGTACTGGAAATTAACCTGGCCTCGGAGCAGTGTGAGGATTTAATTGATGATGCCCTTCAGATGTTCCAGGAAAGAACCTTTGATGGTGCAGCACAAACATATTTAAAATATCAAGTTACGCAGGATGATATTGATAGAGGTAAGGGTCCAGGTAGTACTGGAGTAACGGGAATAACAACCACTACGGCTACATCTACAGTTGGTATATCTACCACTTTTACATATGAGGAAAATAGTAATTTCCTTCAAGTTCCACCAGAAGTTTTGGGTGTAACAAAAATTTATCACTTTGATGGATCCAATACTGTAACTAATAATATGTTCAGTGTTAAATATCAGTTATTCTTGAATGATATTTACTATTGGGGTTCTACTGAACTTTTAAGTTATGCAATGACTAAAACGTACTTAGAAGATATTAATTTTCTTTTAACTACAGAAAAGCAGATTAGATTTAATAAGAGGATGGATAGGTTATATCTGGATATAGATTGGGATAGCCTTACTAAAGGAGATTGGTTAATTATTGATTGTTATCGACTTGTAGATCCTAGCGATTTTGGTAGGGTTTGGAATTCTCAATTCTTAAAGCTGTATGCAACAGCATTAATGAAGAGACAATGGGGACAAAATTTACTTAAGTTTGGTGGAGTAAAACTTCCGGGAGGTATTGAATTAAATGGCAGACAGATCTATGATGATGGTCAAAAAGACCTTGATGTATTAATGGAAAGAATGTCTAGTACATATGAATTACCACCGTTAGACATGATAGGTTAGTATCATGGGTCTTAATCCTTATTTTCAGCAAGGTGCGGTAAGTGAACAGAATCTTGTTCAAGATTTAATTAATGAACAACTACGCATGTATGGCGTAGAGGTATATTATTTGCCCAGAGAGTATGGCACAACAACGACGGTCATAAGAGAAGTAATTCAATCTTCTTTTAATAATGCATATCCTTTGGAAGCATATGTAGATACCTATGATGGATATGAGGGGGTTGGAACTTTATTGTCAAAATTTGGAGTTCAAGAACTTGATGATTTAGTTCTTATTATCTCTAAGGAAAGATATGAGGATTATATTTCACCTTTAATTAAAAATATACCCAATATAGAATTAACAACAAGACCTAAAGAGGGGGATTTGATTTGGTTCCCATTGGGAGATCGTTTATTTGAAATTAAGTATGTAGAGCACGAAAAACCCTTCTATCAACTTCAGAAGAATTACGTTTATGAGTTAAGATGTGAGCTCTTCCGTTATGAGGATGAGGTCATTGATGTTGGCGTTGAGGATATTGACGATGATGCAGTAGATAAGGGTTATATTCAATCTCTTACTTTGGTTGGAGATGCCATCCAAGCAACTGCTATTACAGGAATTATAACTGATGGAGGATTGAGAAGTGTTACTCTTACTAATAGAGGATCTAATTATGTAACTTCTACTGCTACTCAATATCCACCAAGAGTTGCTATTTCTTCTGCTCCTTCAGGGGGAATAACTGCTGTAGGTATTGCAACCCTTATTAATAATATTATTAATTGTGATGGTATATTAGATACTAAAGTTCAGGGTGTTGAAATAAGAAATCCTGGTATGGCATATACCATGGCTCCTGGTATTGGATTCATTCATAATACGGGTGTAGGTGCTGCTGCAACAAGTGAAATAGCAGATGGTACATTAGGTATAGTTACTATCACTGAGGGTGGTTCTGGGTACGTTACAGAACCTCTCGTGACCATTGCTGGTCCTGGTGTAGGAACTACTGCAACTGCAAGGGCAGTTATTAGTGCTGCTGGTATTGTGACATCAATTAGATATACAGATGCTGGTGTAGGTTATACTACTGGAGATACTCCTACTATTACCCTATCTGCTCCTGATGTTGGTGCATTTGGTGATTATGCCGTTGGAGATACCGTTACAGGTGCTGCGAGCAGTACAACTGGTGTTGTTAATAATTGGAATAAAACTACAGGAGTTCTTGAAGTTAAGATTGTCAGTGGTACATGGACTCTAGGAGAAGAGATTGTCGGTATAAATGCAACCAGAAAACTTAGAGTAATAAACACTGATGATTTGGTTACGCCTTATGCTAGAAATGATGAAATTGAACTTGCTGCTGATGATATCCTTGACTTCACAGATAAGAACCCATTTGGCGATCCCTAAATAAAGCTAATACTTGTGCTGAATAATGTTTGAATATTTTTATCACGAAATCTTAAGAAAAACCATTATTGCTTTTGGTACGTTGTTTAACGGAATTACCATTAAACATACTGATTCTGATGGTGATACAAATAGTGTGATTCGTGTACCTTTGGCTTATGGTCCTACTCAAAAGTTTTTAGCACGTCTTGAGCAATCTCCTGATCTTAATAAAGCAGTTCAAATTACATTACCAAGGATGTCATTTGAATTCATAGGAATGACTTATGATCCTTCGAGAAAAGTAACAACGACGCAAACCTTTATTTCAGGTGCTAGTGGAGATAAGTCATCTCAGAAGAAAACTTATATGCCTGTTCCTTATAATATGACATTTGAACTTGCTGTAATGTGTAAGTTAAATGATGATGCCCTTCAAATTACTGAACAGATTTTACCTTATTTTCAACCAGCTTATGCTCTATCTGTTGACTTAGTTGAATCTATTGGAGAGAAGAGAGATATTCCTGTAATCTTAGATAGCGTTACGATGGTAGATGATTATGAAGGAGATTATACAACGAGAAGAGTATTATTATATACTTTAAGATTTACTGCTAAGACATACCTATTTGGACCTGTTTCTTCTGCTGCTACCGATATCATCAAGAGAGTTTCTATTGGATATATGGCTGCCGATTCTTCCAGTGCTGATTCTAGAACTGGTGGACGTGATCTGACCTATAAGGTAACTCCAAGAGCAACTAAGAATTATGATGATGTTATTGCGACCAATTTGACTAATGACATTGATTTAGCTGCGGTAAGGTTCCTTGTTAATGATGGTACTGAACTTGTAGAAAATAATTATATTGTAATTGATAATGAATCACTTTATGTTGATAAGATTGATGGTGATGAAATTGTTGTCCTGAGAGGGCAAGATGGTACTACAGCGGCATCTCACGTAGCTGGTGCTGGTATTGGTACTATAACCTCTGCTGATAATGACCTTATTGAAGTAGGGGATAACTTTGGATTTGATGGTACTTTTGAATGACCAAACAATTAGATAAAGCTTTTAACATTTCTCCTACAGAAGTTGTAGTAGAGAAAACGGAATCTGTTGGGATACAAAAACCTAGTAGATTAACACAAGATGATATAACTAAAGATTATGAATATACAAGAGGTAATCTTTATAGTATTATTGAAAAAGGTCAAGAAGCAATTAATGGCATTCTAGAACTTGCTCAAGAAAGTGAAATGCCTAGAGCATATGAGGTTGCTGGTCAATTAATTAAAAGTGTTTCTGATGCAACGGATAAGTTAATGGATTTGCAGAAGAAATTGAAGGATGTAGAAGAAGAAACAAAACAAAAAGGACCCAATACTGTTAATAATGCACTTTTTGTTGGATCTACTGCAGAACTAGCAAAAATGATAAAAGAAAGTGACCTTAGTACTTCGTCTAAATAATAGAGGGAGAAGAATCCCGAAGTACAAAGGTTACTAATAAAATGTCGGAAAATCTACCGTCAATAGATGATTTTACTGAAGATAATAGTAAATTACCATCTGCTGATGATATTATAAAAGAAGAAAATTTACCTTCGATTGAAGATTTCATCGAGAAGGAAGAAGAAGATATTGTAGAAGAAAAAATAGAAGAACCTGTAGAACAAGCAGAGGATCTTACAGAAGTAATACGTCTAATTAATGATGTAAGGAAGGATATTCCCAATATCCCGGAAATTAAGTATTATGATGAGGAATTAAGAGTACTTTCTGAACAGCTTATAACAGTTAGAGAAAGTATCCCTACAGTTCCGGAAGTAAAATATTACGATGCAGAAGTAGAAGCAATATGCGAACAAATTGATTTGGTAAGAGAGCATCTCTCTAAGATACCAGAAATAAAATATTATGATGAACAGATAGATGCTTTAGAGGATAAAGCAGAACTTTTAAAGCAGGAGATTATTAATCTTCCTGAAATAAGGCATTATGAAGATGATATTCTAGCCCTAAAAGAAGATCTGCGAAAAGAATTATGGGAGATTAAAAACACCACTATTCCAGATTTTAAATGGATTGGTAATACTTTTGATGTAGTTCATGAAAACTACGAAACACTCCAAGGTAATCTAGGAGATCTTAAAGATAAGTTTGATCAAGATATTCAGAATATAGGGGAAGATCTCGATACTAAAAATTTTGAGAGAAAAATTGAGATTAAAGAAGTTAAAGATAATTTAAAAGAAACAACAGAAAAAATATATGAAGAATTAAAAGAGGCTGCTGAAAAGATATGGGATTATCATGATCAATTTAAAGATGATGATAGAAAACTCAAGAAATTTGTATTAGGAAAATTTGAGGTTCTGAGGAAGAATGTTGATGAACAGATTAATGAATTTAATAATAAGAATGTAGAATCTCAGAATGTTATTAATGAATCTTTGAGAGAATATTTTGATACTCTTAAAGAGGATATTACTAACTTACCTAAGGTAAGATATTATGATGAAGATATTATCCGTCTGAAGAGAGATTTAGGTAAATTAAATGATGATAATTCTGGTAATATAAAAGAACTTTATAGAATTGTAGAAGATCTTCAAGAGAAACAACATAATCTAGAGGAAGGTTTCTTAGCACAACCTCCAAGTACTGATAACTCTGATCCTCTTACTCCTTTAGATCGTAAAGCAACTAGTTTTGATCAATTAGCACAACAGTATAGATTATTTACTAATAGGGTTCAGGATCAATTAGCAGCGTTAGGTGGTGGTGGTGCGCGTGTTATAACTGACCTTGAAGATGTTGTTTTAGGTTCTGGAGCAAATATTGGTATTCAGACAGAAGGTTGGACTATAGGATGGAGCACTGCACGTAATAGATTTGAACCATCTGCTGGAGGAGGTGGTGGAGTAGGTGCTGCAGGAACATGGACTGCGAATCTAGCTATAGGTTCTACTACTGTTGTTGGTGTTAGCACTACTAAAAATGTAGGTATTGCCACTACAGCAGCTCAGGTTGATTATGCGTTATATGTTGGTGGCGATGCATTCTTTACTGGTAGTGTTACTGGTTTAGGAACTATTCATTTCAATGATGTAACTCATGTTGATTCTACTGGTATTAGTACCTTCCAAGCTGGTATTAATGTAACAGGTGGTGGAGTAGGAATAGGAACCACTAATAGAAGACATCCATTAGTTGTTGGTAATCCTGGCGCTGCTGGAACCAGTGTTCTAATCCATGGTGATACTCGAATTGTTGGTGTTTTAACTGTAGGTGATGCTTCTATTACAATTGATGGAGATAATAATACAGTTACTATTGGTGATGAAGATGTATTAATTACAAACTCCAGTATTACTATTGGTGATAATGTTTCTATTGCTGCTACTGCAACTGGTATTAACTCTGCACCAAATGTTTATTATGTGGCTAAAGATGGAAGTGATACTAATAATGGAACATCTATTGATAATGCATTCTTGACAATTTCAGGAGCAGTGGGTGCAGCACAATCAGGAACTACAGTTAAAGTTCTCTCAGGAAATTATATTGAAAGTAATCCTATTGAAGTTCCTGCATATGTTTCTGTTGTGGGGGATGATCAAAGAACAGTAACAGTTAGTCCCAATGTTCCAACGAAAGATATATTCCATGTAAGGAAAGGAACTAAGTTATCTAATATGACTTTTTCAAACCACCTTGCTCCTGCAGCTGCGGTAGGATTCCCCACCGATGAAATTGCAGAAAACGTTGGTGGTGGTGCATGGAAAGGACCTTATATTCAGAATTGCACAAGTAATACAACAACAGGAACTGGAATATACATTGATGGCGATCAAGCACGTTTATTGAAAGCAATGAACGTTGATGCTTTCACTCAATACAATCAGGGTGGTGTAGGTGTTGCTGTTACTAATAATGGATTTGCTCAATTAGTTTCTGTATTTACTATTTGTTGTGATAAAGCAATTACTTGTCATACTGGTGGTCAAGCAGATGTAGCTAATAGTAACTGTAGTTTTGGTACTTATGGGTTAGTTGCTAATGGTCTGAGTGATTTGCAGTATTCAGGTATTGTTACTTCTACAGCAGCTGTGTCGCAGAAAGAAGCAACAATTAATATATCTACGGATGAGTTTACTATATCCGGAGTTGATTATACTCATAGCACAGGTATTGCTACTATTACTACCACTGCTGCACATAACTTTAAGGTAGGAATGGGAGTCACTCTCGCAGGTATAGGATTTACTTGTGATTATGGTGGTAAAACCTATCCCTATAGAAGACCTTTTGTATTTGATGTAGAATCAATTCCCGCTGCTACTAAATTTAAAGTTAATCTTGGTATATCAACAGTAGCACATTATTATGCAGGTGCTGGTTCTAGTGCCGGTACAGCAAAGATAGAAGTAGATAGACCCTATGATGGTCAGTTAGTTTATTTTGATACTCTTTATAATCAGGTTCAAACAATTACTATGACCAATAAAGGAAGTGGATATACTTCTACTCCTACGGTGACGATTGAAGCTCCTGCTGGACCAAATGGAGAAACTGCTACGGCGTATGCTACAGTAGAAAATGAAACTGTTGATTCTATTACTATTATTAGTAGTGGAAGTCAGTATACCGAAACTCCAGATGTTACTATTAGCGGTGGAGGTGGTTCAAGTGCTGCTGCTACTGCAAGTACCTATCCACTTTATTATAAAATAAATAGTTCAACTCCAGTTATGTCTGGAATTACTACATTAACACTTGATACTAATTTACTCAATGAGGTAGGAATTGGTTCTACCGCCTATTTTGCTCAAGCAAGTAAAATTATTGCTAGTTCTCATACTTTTGAATATGTAGGTGCTGGTAATAATATTACAGAAGCTACTCCAAAACGTGGTGGTGTTACTATTCAAGCAAATGAAGTTCTGGTAGAAGAGGGAGGACTTGTTCTTTATACAAGTACTGACCAATCAGGTAACTTTAGAATAGGTGATGACTTACAAATTAATCAAAGTAGTGGTACAATTAGTGGAAGATCTTTCTCTAAGAGTTTATTTAATGAAATGACACCCTTTATCCTAGCACTAAGTTAAATGGCATTAGCACTTAATAGATTTAAAACATATACTGCTACACTTACTACAGGTGGTGCAACAATATATACTGCTCCCACAGGATATACTGGGATTATTTTATATGCTCACATAACCAATTATGGTGCATCACCAACAACGGTTACAATGTCTCATGTAAGAAGTAGCACAACTACTCAAATTATTAATGCAGCAACTGTTCCTGTTAATGATGCTTATATTCCTTTGGATGGAAAATTAGTTTTGGAAACAAGTGATTATGTTACTGCTAGTGCTGGTGCTAATACTACGTTGAAAATTCTTGTTTCTGTATTGGAGACCGCTAATGCCTAGATTGATGAGTATAGTCAATAGTAATGGTGCTATCGGGATTAGAAGCGATGGTACAAAAGTTGGTGATGCTACTCAAATTAACATTCAAAATAGAAATATAACTGCTGTTTCATCAGGAATAGCAACTATTACCACTGATCCATTAACTATTGTTGGATTATGAAATCCTTCAAGCTTTTTATTCAGGAAGCTACTCCTACCGTTCATGCTAATTTACCAGGTGAACAGGGAGGTTTTAGTAGTACTGGAACTAATGCTTTAGGTAATGCTGGTTATGATAAGCGTCTTTTTAAAGATCCTTTTATAGATTTATTATCACAAGATTATCAGACGCCAGGACAATCGGGTTTAGCTAAATGGAGATTTGCTAGCATTTGGCCAGTTTCTCATCTTACCATGGCTGGCATAGATGATATGGTTAATGCATCTAATAAATATGTTGATATAATGGATAGAAACACAGAGCAAAGAATACGGAGCAATTTGAGTAAATTCTACGAAGAAACAGACATGAAAAAAAAGTATGATGATTTCATAGAGGAAGCAGCTTCCAAAAGATGTCCTGAGGGAGAGTATTATTGTACTGATGATAAGAAATGTAAAAAAATTCCCAAAGGAAAGTCAGTAGGTCCAGGAGGTTGGTTAAGATCAGGACATTCGCATCATCATCATGGAAATGGCAACGGTAATGGGTCCCATAACGGGAATGGAAATGGCAATGGCTATTCTGGCAATGGTAATGGTGGGAACGGTAACGGTGGTGGTGGCAATGGTGGTGGAGAGTGACTAAATATAACTTTATAATGTAACAAATGCCACAACAAACTATTAAATTTACTATTCGACAAGATGGCACTGTAACTGAAGAAGTTATGGGTGTGGTTGGTAATGATTGTGAAAATCTTACTAAAAGAATTGAAGAGAGATTGGGTGTAGTAGAAAGAGTCGAACACAAACCAGAGTACTATCAACAAAAACAAACAGAAGATGTCACACTTCACCTGCATCAAAACGAAAATTAGAGAACGTCCTTATTTGATTGAAGCATTAGAAATAATGGGACATGATATAGAAGAGAATAAAGCATTGGTT
>VTLG01001091.1_pt1 | contig 18996 bp, 26 predicted proteins | sample 4694571 | NCBI WGS metagenome assembly VTLG01 (sample SAMN12604809, study PRJNA352737) | marine metagenome | biome: ENVO:00000447; feature: ENVO:00000209|ENVO:00000569|ENVO:01000036; material: ENVO:00002151; isolation source: viral sequences binned using virsorter ...
TATATTATATTTAACATAATTTGGTATATGACTCCAGCTGTCTCCTTTAGGCATAATGATTTAACACTTTCTCCCATTCTAGTTTTTTTGTTTTTGCAAATGGGTAAAGCCATGTTGCTAGCAACCATGTGTCATGATTAGCAAAACGCATTCTCCATTGTTCTTGTTTACCAATCCAAGACTTGACGGGCAGTCTGTGATTGAATGATCCAAAACCTAATATATCTTTTACACTTTTTATAGTTTCTTGGTGTGTCATACTTATTTCAGCTCGTATGTCCCAGCACTCGTAGGTACGTTCGTTACGGGAGGTTTTTCTCTTTGTTTTTCTAATACCCACATGCCCTTCACCATCAAATAAACCAGCAAGATAAGCCAGATCGGTTTCACTCGGCTTTCTTCTTTTCATTAGTTTGAAAAGTCCACTTGATAACCGATGTTTTCGGATCGAACTCAACGTTCTTGCATCCCGTTGTTAAAATAAAAATCGTAAATAAAACGATCAACATCTTTTTGTACATATTTTTTCAACTCTCCTTCTGACTGGCATATCCAGCATTGTTTTATAGCATTTTTTTCTTCGTTTGTATCTATCTTAACGTATCCATTACCACCGCAATTATTACAAATTCTTGAATCGCGTTTGGGTTCCTGGATGGACAATATGTGTCCATTTTCTTCCCCATTTTTTACCACTATGATAACCTCCTTTATGTTTTCTTCCTAGCCTACTACTAAGTTTATACTTAGCAGCTAACAAGGCATTTTTAATTTTCATACCTTTATTGACACCTGTTCTAATGTTGTCATTAAAATCTCTGATATGTTGTTTACGTTGTTGTAATTGTTTTTTTAATTTTCTATAAACATAGTTAGGATCTCTATTGGCTAGATGACAAACAAATTTAAAATCTTTACATTCGCTTTCTATCCAACCAATTGAAATCATAGCTTCTCTATAGTCGCTTGAGTATATGGCATCGTCAACAGCTTTCGCTATTACTGCTATCCACAAGTTTTCTTCAGGCTCTTTTTTTCTACCTAAAATATCTAGGGCGTTATTATTTGCCGTTCCCTGACTTCTGAACTGTGATCTTGCCATTTAGTTTTTCTGCTTTCTCGTTTGTTAAAGCTTCCACGGTTTTAGATATTGACAGTGGTGTCCCACCTGGCAATAAAACTTTGGACAACTTCTTTAATGTATTATATGTATCATGTGTTAAAGACACATTTCTGTATTTACTGATATCTGTCATAACCAATAACTTATAGGATTATATATAAATGTCAACCAAGTTTTTTCTAATATTACAGGTGTGTTCATTTTTAACTGGTGAATGTAAACCAGCAGTGCAAATACCACAGTTATTTAATACGTGGGAAGAATGTGCAACACACGCACACGTTGAGGGACTTAAACTTCTTAAACAAGAAGGTTCTGCAAACATTAATTCTTATAAGTTAGCTGTTAAGTATGGCTGTTATGAAACTCAAAGCTTGTAATTATGGCAAAAATATGATATGGGGTGAGTACTTTCTCACCTTTAAAACCTATCCATTTCTCTCTCAGGATAGGTTCGTTTAAAATATAATAGCACCAATTATAAAACCAACAATAAATCCTATTGAGGTTAAAACAATTTCTGTTCTATATAATAAATGCCATAGATCAAACCTGTCTTTTAATTTTCGCAAATATGTCCAACCCATAAGTCCCCTTTCTTTGTGTACCATCCTTGTTGTCGTGGATCCGCGTTCCGTGAGCCGTGGTACGTTGCGTTTGCATCACGCCACTCGATCATTTGTTGTTCACACGTCAGATTCTTTTTTATCGGATACTTTATCTGTTCCAATCCGCTCGTTGTCATCAGAAGTATTACCAAAAATTTCATTCCACCTCTTTCTATATAATTCTGTGGCTGGACGAGTTTTACCATCCCATTTTTTACCACGTTCTTTATTCATTTGACTCATACTTTTATGTTTCATATCGTTAATTTAGAAAGGTCATCACCTTGCATTTCTCCTTTTACAAAAACATTAAAAGATAAAGTAATTCTTACTTCATCTGTTGTATTAGGCAAAACAGAATGCATTAAAGTAGAAGGAAAAATTACACAACCACCATAAGACGTTTCAATTAAAAAACTTTCTGAGTTAATTATACCTAGTTCTTTTTTAGGTAAAACAATTACATTTTTTTTATTAGATATAAATCTTTGAAGTTTAGTGTGTTCTGAATTTTCTGAAAGATATACTACTCCACTTAAAATACTATTTGGATGATAGTGTGGATGATGATGTGTGTTTTTTTTATTAAAATTTAACCACGACTGAGTTATGTAAAGCTCAGCTTTTGTGTCATCAAATTTAATAGCTTGCTCTGCATATACTTTTACACATTCCATTAAAGATTTTTTTATATTTTTTAATTCTTTTTTATCTAAAACATAAGTGTCTACAGTGTGTTCATTACCTCCCCCACCTAAATTAAGACGAGTTTGTTGTTTTTGTATATAATTTTTTTCAGCTTCTGTTAATTTAATAGCTTCGGAAAAATGTCCTACAGTTGTAGGAAATAAACAAAATAATTTAAGTTCTTTCATGCTTTACTATATTATTTTATAATCACCTTTGTAAACAATTTTATTACAGTCATTAGATTTTTTATTTACATAATCAATAAAAAACATTTTGTCTTTATCTAGTTTTTTAATTAATTTATGTAAACTCATTTCTGGTATTTCTTGATAAGTGTCTGGAACAACTGTCCATTCATGTGTATCAAAAACGTTTGTGCCATCTATAGGTTTTATTTCTTTTATTTTATATCTGTATTTCATAATACCTTATTTTATAGGATAGAAAAAGTAATGTCAAGGATTATTTTAGACTGCTGTCTCTTGGTTCTAAGCAGACCTCCAGTCCAACAGTCTTCAAGAAAGATAATATACGATGCTTCCCACTGTCAAGATAGAAAATAAAATAATAATTATCGTCCAGAACATTTATATCCTATCACTTTAATTGTTTTGCCTTCACTACCATAACCCTTATACACGTAGTACGTGCGTCCAGTTAGTGGTGTTTGTTTTTTTGGTTTTGATTTAATTTCGTAGTGATACCAACTCGCACAATTTTGTGGTTCCCAGATCTCTACAAACTTTGTTGATTTGACATCCCCTGTAAAAGTTAAATACAGGAGAGAGATCATCACGACCTTTTCCACTACGGCCTCCCTTGGCCTACACTTGGTTTATGATTTCTTTTTTCTGCTTTATTCATACGTTTCTTGTGCCGACCTAATTTTCTAGGTGTTCGGTGAACGTATGTGTTAACTCCAAATTTATATTTCTTCGCCATTTTCGTAATCTACTCTAAGTTTCATACGAGTATTTCTGTCTTTGACAGGCATATATTTTATTTCGCCATTTACTTTCTGTTCTAAATCTGTTCCACAATTAGTACATCTATAAAAAGCTCCATCAAACCCTATCAAAACAGTTCTGTATGTACACTCAGGACATGTGCCTTGAACTAATTCTGTTTGAAATAATTTTGTCATTAATAATCCGTAAACCCTACAAATTTAAATTTATCCTTATCCCTAACATAAATTTTTTTCTTGTTAGGTTTTACACGTGACCTATACTTACTTGTTCTTAGTTCTTTTGCAACAGGGTTTTTTCTTTTTCTCATTGAAATGTTGTTACCAAAGCTATCCTGTAACCAAATCTAGGCATTACTTGATAATGTGGGTGATTATCAAAATAAATTCCTTTGTATTGTTGGGGTTTAGATATTTTTAATTTTATGTTTTTATCTTCTGACAATATTACAGTATCAGAGTGAGGATCTTGAGGATCATTTAAAATTATTATTAATTGTTCATGAGGAAAATCATGATCTTGATGAGACACATGTTTTTTAAAACCGTTATTAAAAGTAAAATTAACACACATTCTTAAATACTTATTAATCTTTATGCCTTGTTGTTTACAAAATTCTTCACACATTTTAACAAAATTTTTATGGTAGTGTGAATTCCACATTTTTTTAGAACTTCTATTCTCTATTCTTTCCAATACTGTATGACTAAGAAAAAATTCTCCTGGAGCACAATTAGTATATTGATTGTGGAAAGGAAAATTCCCACCCAAAACAACCTTATTTATAAACTCTTTGCTTTCGTCACTTAGAAAGTCTTTACTTTCTTTATATATCATTATTCTAAAATAATTTTTGTTATACTTTTTTGACCCATGTATATTTCTGTTTCTGCTTTAGACTTAATACACTTGTAACTTACACTTGGGTTGTAATCTCTCTCTGCAACTCTCTTACCACGTAAGCAGGTTGCCATATTGTCTTGTATTCTATGCTCTTTGATTTCTCCGTTAATAAACATCAAAAGTGCTACTACAGTTTCAACCATTAGTGTTTTCCTCCGTTAGCAAACTCTCTTTGTCTATCTTTTAACTTTTCAATATCTACAGTAGCTTTTTCTACTTGTTTTTGTAAAAATTCAATGTTTACTTTGTTATGCATACCATCTTCAATAGCTTTATTCAAACGATCTACAGACTTATAAAGATCTTCCACCAACATGTAGAGCTCCGCTTCTCCAGATGATTTACCTAATTGTCCTCTTGGGTATTTAATTCTAAACTCTGTATTTTGTTCTAAATCTTTTGATATTAATTCTAATTGTGTTGAGTGTGAGTTCAATGTTTCGTGCAAACCAAAATATGCCCAAGTTCCAATTGCTACCATTGTAATTAAACTAGCAACTGTTTTCATAGGCATTTGCACAGCTGCTTCTTCAGATATTTTTAAAGGTTTATTTGCCATTCTTTTCTTTGTAGTTATCTAGTGTTATCACATCTGGATTATCTTTTAAATACTGTTGTTTTAGCTCTGTCCAATAGCTAATTTTAGGATCGAAGTCTCTTTCACCAAAAGAATTAGACGACATAACACCTAGTTGCATACACTGATTTATTAGTTCTGCAAAAGCAGGGGGTGGTGGACTAATTCTAGGCACTCTCTTACATTCTTTTACAAGTTCTAATTGTGTTTTTAATTTTTGTTTTAATCTTTGTTCTTTAGCAAACTCTTCATCACATACAGGACCGATAGATTTTCTAAATCTAAAACCTAGTGTTTGGTTTTGTGATTCATCATTATTACCACTTTTATATTCATGCTGTCTCACTTCTGTATACGCTTCCCAACTACCTTGATCGCAGCTGTTAGTACCATCGTTTAAGTATTCGTTACGTGCTTGTGCTGATGTTGTCACCACAAACAAAAATAATAATATCCACGCTAGATTAACGAGACAGGTCTTTAATATCGTACGCATGTTCTCTTACTTGGTCTGCTAATTGTCTATATAAATTTTCTGCCATCTCCCACGTTGCTTCAGCTGCAGATAATCTTGTTGCTGTGTCTGTTAGTCTTTCTTTTGCAACTTCAAGATCTCTTTCAAGATTAATGATAGTTTGTTTATTTGCTTCAATAGTATCAGTTAAACTTAATACATATCTAACTGATGTAAAAGTTCCGGCTAGTATAGCTGCTACAACCGGAACAATTACTATATTCTTTTTGACCCATTCAAACTTGGATAATTTATTTTTATTTTTCATCTTTTTTAAAAATTTTTAGGACCCATTGTTTTATAAGACCATTGTCCATTTTTAAATTTTCGCCCCAATATCTTTTTAAAATAGATTTAATTTTCTTCATTTTTATTCTCCGCTGGACTGCATCTACAATCTTCGCATTTACAACCTTCGTGATCTGCTTCCATGCAATGACATAAATGTCCACATTTTTTACACGTGTTTTCCATCATTACTTATCAAATCCGTTGTACTGTGCTACGATCCATCTAGAAATTTTTCTAAAGAATCTTCTAATTTTTGTCATCATTTTTTTTCTCCTCAATTTCGTAGAAAAAGTTATCGGTGTCTTCTGTCACCCATTTACTTGTATTTTCTACGTTCCATTCAGAAGTTTGCACTTTCCATTTAGGAACTTCGTCTTTAACTGTAAAAGAAGGTATGTCCCATATACATCTGTTGTTTGGTTGTGCTGCATAGTTCCCGTCGTTAAGAGCTATGATGTGAGCGCACTTGTGTTCGTGCGGAATTTCCGAATGGTCGGTGTCAAGTATATTACTCTCAGGATGAGCAAAGTCAACCGTAAATAGGTAAGCACCTTTGTGCCATTTTTTATCTTTGCCGATGTATTTTCCGGATTGTCCTTCTAAAATATCCCAAGTATGTACAGAAGGATAATAGCTGAAACAATTCCAAAGCTGTAGCTCATCCAATCTACGTTGGGGAACTTCTTCTGGTTTAAAGCCTTTTTGAATGAATGCAGATATTGGGAGACGATAGAAGATAGCTCCATTTTCCATAATACAATGAAAAAGGATACTACGCCCCGTAATACTCGAAAGACCAAAAATAATACAGTCTTCAACTTCACCGTGATGTTTTTTAAGATCATATAAATATTCTCTTTTAATTTGTGCATATTGCACCGGTATGTTTGCATTTAAGTAAGCCATAATTATTCCTCATTTTATATCGCCCCAATTCTTACCAAATTCATAATCTACTTTGTTAGGAACTTCAAGTGTAACTGATGTCTCCATTATGTCTTTTATTTTTTGAACTTCTTTTTCAGATGAAATAGAAATATCTAATTCATCATGAACTTGTAGATGTGGAACAATTCCTTCTTTGTGTAATTCAATCATTGCTTTTTTTGTCATGTCAGCTGCAGATCCTTGTATTAATCTATTTAAAGCTTTGTATGTGTAAGCTCTTTTAATTCCTGGTCCATGTTCTTGAATAGCTTTTTCGTGAGGTAGTGCTTTGTGAATGCCAAACTGGTTTGGCTCCCATAAATGAAACCTACACAGTCGACCTAACAACGTTCTTATCTGACCAGTGTCTTGAGCTCGTTCCATTGTTTCATTCATAAGAGCTTTAACAAATGGAACTTTAGTATGATATTGTTTAAATAGTTCATCAGCTTGTAACTTATTTACACCTAACTCTGCTTGTAATTTGTTTTTACCCATACCATAAAATAATCCTAAATTAATTGTTTTAGCTTGGGATCTAGGAATGTCAGCCATGTCAGCTACAATTTGGTGGAAGTCTGCATCGCCTTGCATATAAGAATGCACAACATCATCAACACCATAAAGATTTAGTAAAGCTGCATAATGTACAACTAAACGTGGTTCTTGTTGGCTATAATCAAAACAACCCCAGGTATGATCCTCTTCTGGTAAGAACAATGATCTGATCCGTGGGCCGAGATCCTTGTTGCGAGCAGGAATCTGCTGTAAATTGGGGTTATTCATCGAAAATCTACCAGTGACTGTCCCACCGCCATCTCCACGCAATTGGTTAATCTCCGCATGGATACGGCCGTTTAAACTATACTTTAGAATGGTATCTATAAATGTCGTGTGAGCCTTATTAATCTCACGTGCTTTTGCTATACATTTGACCACATTATGTGGGTGATTCGCTAAAAAATTCTTGGTAAATGATGGTGCTCCAGTCTTCTCTGTTCTGTCATAAGGTAAACCTAACTTATCAAACACTTTAGCTATGGACCTTGCAGCCCAAATCTGTACATCTATACCTGTACTTGTTAACACTTCACCTAACATTTTTTTCTCTTGTTCTATTAATGTTTTCTTTTCGATCGCTGCTTGTTCTTGATTTACACGTACACCGAGAAACCTCATATCAACTAAAGCAGGAAACAACTCTGTTTCCATATTAAAAATAGATTCAATATCTTGATGTAATATTTCTTTCTTACATTCCTGCCACAACTCATATGTGAGTTGAGCGTCACGCTCCGCGTAAGCACCAACGTACATTGCTGGGAGTTTATACATTTCAGCTTTTGCATCTACACCCCAAGACTTTGCAGCCTCATACAAAGCTGATTCATCTTTACCTTTACCAATGTAATCTCTACAAACTCCATTAAGGTCATAGCGTAATCTATTTTCATTTATAAGAGCAGAAGCAATCATGGTATCAACAATCTTACCATTAATTTTAATACCTAGTCTACGTAACCAACAAACGTCGTACATTGCATTATGAAATATTTTGGTAGACTCTGTGTTCATTTGGTCTTGTAGCCACTTTAGAACCATTCTACGATCCATATTACCGCCACCTTCGTGCGCGATAGGATAATATGCACACCAATCACAAGTAGCTAAAGATATTCCTACAACATCTCCTATTCCTAACACAGATCCTGATCCCATTCTTTCGTTTAAGTTAGGATCTTTGGTTTCTAAATCTATTGCTATTTCACTTACTTTTGTAAGATCTGGAAAATCCGTCGGTGCCGTCCACTCTGTTTGTGGTTTAAAAATCGGCGTCGCCATAGTCCCTCTCTATTGCCATTTCACAATAATGAATGGCCTTTAATAAATCCTCTTTTTTATTTTTTTGCTTGTGCCTACACAGGTACTTAATAGCATTCCCTTCCGCAAACGGTATGTTATTTTTATTTATAAACTCGCTCGGCTGAATGATCATCGATTGATAGTGAGATCCTCCAACTTGTTTTTTATATGCTTTACTTTTCATATTCTAAAACTTTTGTATATATCTTGTGGTCTAATGATATGTAAATGTTCTTTAGTTCTAGTTGCACCAACATAAAATAATCTATTCTCATCATCAGGATTTCTTTCATAATTTCTTTGTGTATTTCTACTTAAATCAGTTAACAACACAACGTTTTGTGATTCCCCACCTTTTGCTCCATGAATAGTAGACAAAGTAATTCTAGCATTCTTATTTAATTGTTCTCCATTCTCTCTCATTCTTCTTATATACCTAACCCTTTCCTCTGGCGCTTGATCAAATGCTTCATACCAAACTTTTTGTGTAAGCAAACCTTTACTGTTTAATAGTTCTTCTATTGAATAAAATAAATCTTTGTTTAAATGTTGAAGTTCTTCTTTTTGATAATGATTAGGAGACATGTAAGAAGCAATTCTAGTTATCTGTTCTGCATTTATTGGTTTACCTTTACGAGCTTCTTCCCAATCAAATATAGCATCATATAAATCTTGTTCATATGCTTTCTTAAATTTATTTCTGTAGAACATTCCCTTAGAGTATAGTACATTTTCTAAATCATTCAACATGTATCTTGTTCTAGCTAGCACTAGCCAATTACCTTCTTTCATGTTAATATCTTGAAAAGCATGATAATATGAAAGTAAACCTCTTTGCGTTTTTGGTCTCCATTTTTTTGGTAATCTGTTTTGTATTCTTGTTACTATCTTGGATGCAATATCATGCACAACCTGCGGGACTCGATATGATTGTGTTAGCTGCATTATCTTTCCCTTTTGTGTAATAAAACTATCTACATCTGCACCAGCCCATCTAAATATAGCTTGGTCATCATCGCCTGCAATATATGTGTCTTGTGTTTTATCCCAAATAGATTTTGCCATATTCCATTGAACGCTTGATAAATCTTGAGCTTCATCTAAAAAAACAACATCAAATTTTGGTGATACATCTGATTTAACAAAATTAATAATCATGTCTGTAAAATCAATTAAATTATATTCTTTCTTATATGCATTAATTTCATTATAACAAATTAACAAATCTCTTAATGAAACATCTTGTGTGTGTTCTTGTAAGTTGTATTGCTGTTCAGGAGTAATATTTCTTAATTTAGATAATTGAATTATTCTGAGTATATCACTGTTTGTGCTAAAGATACCGGTATGTTCGTTGTCATACTCATGATAATCTAATCTAACATTCATTTTTCTTCCTAGATCTTGATAATGTTTATTTTGCATAACGTTTTCTTTTTTTAATCCTAAGCGTCTAAAAGCTAAAGAATGAAGTGTTCTAAAATAAGGTAAATCATCTTCACTAAAATTAAATTTTTTCATTGCTCTGTCTCTGGCTTCATAAGCCGCTTTTTGTGTAAAAGAAAAAAAACCAATTTTATCTGGGTCAGTGTTTTTTAAACACTTATCCATTTCATTTAATAATGTAGTGGTCTTACCTGTTCCTGGCGGTCCTAATACAATTGTCTTCATAAAGTTATAAATATCCATGCGGCTGTTACCACAACTAGTAATAACAATTCATCATTCATTAAAATACATCCTTTGGTTTAAATTGTTTTGGTCTGTAAACATTATCTTGTTTAGTAAATTCACTAACGCTTGTTACTGTTATTTTCTTTTTACCTATAGTTTCTCTTACAATTTCACATCCACACTTATCACGTAATATTATTAACGTTTCATCGTATTTTTCATTCCATCTTCTTTTTAATAAAAATTTATTAAAAAATTCTCTAAAAATAAAATAGTGTTTTCCTTTATCTGTCCATACATTTCCAAACATCATGTCTTCTTTTTTAACTCCAGCTGCTGTTCTATCGGTGCAATATTCTTCTAAGTGATCTAGTAATTGTTCTATTTTAGAAGAACCTATTGGTGGTTCTACAATTTCTATGTTTGCAAAAAGCAATTTAACCATATCAACAAATTCTTTTTTCTTTAGTGTTGGAGGAACTTTGTTTACCTGTTCCATTACAGCCCTTTGAAACAATCTTTGTTCTTGGAGATAAGAAGTATCTTTTAACCTTACTCTTTCTCCATCAACGTTTACCCAATAATATGGGTCATCAAGATTTACTTTTTGAAGATCATTAAGATCTGGAAATAAAGACTGACCTTTAATTCCAAAAGGTCTTGTTAAACATAGTTTTTTGTCGCAATGATTACACATAGGATCTTCATTACATTTAAAACCTAATTCTTTTTTCTCGTGGTATTTTATTTTGTCTTGAATTGTTTTGTCATCTAAAGGTGGGTCAAAGTATTTATAATTAAAAGCGTTTATATGTTTTTGCCATTCCTCTGGCCATTTTCTTTTTGCATATTGTATGTATTGATAAATAACCCTATCTCTTCCATCATTTAATTTATTTTGTGTAATAGATTCTATACATGGGGGACCATCACTAAATTCTGACTCTGGTCTTGTTAGTTTTAATTTTTCTAATTCTTCAGGAGTTAATCTTTTTATTGCTAAAAAAAATTGTGATAGTGTAATTGCTTCACCTTTAAAATTAAAGGCATATCTTGTAGTTTGTTTATAATTAAAATATGGTAAATTAAGAAAGTTTCCTGTATCATCTTCCGATTTTAATTCAACTTGTTTTGGAAACACTTCTGCATTACCAAACCCTAACAAAGCACTTATAGAACTTAATCTATCTCTCATTAAATATGCATCAACTGGAACCGTAGTGAACAAAAATATATGTGCACCCCCACTTTTAGAACGACACATAGTTAAAGGTAGATGATTATTATTTATAAGATTAATAATTTTTTTGTGATCTAAGTTATATTTATCTACATCAATACAACCCCATTTACATTTGTTAGTTTCGTCTATTGGTATGATACCTAGACTAGGTTCAATTCCGTTTAAATGATCTTGCCAATGTTTTTCTGTTACTTCTTCTCTTTTTACAAAAGACTTACCTTTAATTTTTGTTCCATCTGCATTTTTCTTTTCAACGTAGGTACATCCATGAGCTCTTTTTAATCCAGAAAATAAATCAATAAAATTTTTCATATCTCCTTTTTGGAGAGGCGGGTACACTCTCGCTTAACCGCCTCGTCCCATTCACCGGTGGTGAATTATTAAAAGTGGTTTTTAGATGTAGTTGAGTTGGAATCAGAACTATGTTTAGCTTCGACATCTCCCTTAGACACTTGTCCGGAAAAAGCTTTTGCCATTTCATATGATCCTCTATCCTTTACTTCTCCAACTTTAGACACATCCCAGCCAAACCATGTGCCCTTGTCGTTAGACTGCTGCACACTTTTTAGCTTATAAATATGACTAAATGAAGGCGGTTGGTATAAACCGTTCTTACCCCTCAGAATAATGTTATTCATCATTGAATTCCATTTACGACTTGTTTTTAATTGAGTCGCTTTCATAGAAAGAAGAGCTCTTTGAGGAACTCCATTCAATTTTATAACATAATGAGACGCAGTTGTTTCAAGATAATTACCATTAGCTAATCTATCTTTATTTCCCTTGTCTCTTGTTGTTTGAGGTAGATCATCTCCAGCTTCATATATTTTAACCGGAGCTCCACCGCTATCACCTCTGTCTCGCCATTCTATATATTGTCTTTTATAATACACAGGCAAAACATCTATTCCCTTATCGCCATCAAATATTTCATTTGTGACAGTGTTGATGATCATGCCAGGTTCTGCCCCCTTAACATATTTTGCATCTCTCTTATTACACTCGGGAGATAGTTGACTCAAGATTTTCAAAAACGGAAGTGCTTGATCCTCTTGTGTCATAGCACCAGTATCCTGATGCTTATCAGCTTCAAACATATCATTTGATAATGCTCCAGCTTGTTGTCTTTTCACGACTTCTTGATTCATGATTATTGTTTCCTTTTTATTGTTGTTTTATTTCCAATGAAAACATTGAAAAGTTCCGTCGGCATTTCTTTTCCGCCTTCGATTCGTTCACGGACTAACGCTTTCAGGGTCATAGGCTCAACCTTCAACTTTTGTGTCGGTTGATGCCCTTGACCCTTCGCAAGTTCAGCATATGCTGCTGCCTTGTCATCCTCAGAACGTCCAAAAGAAACGACAATTTCATTCTTGATAATGTCGCCCAATCCATTCTGACGAAGCCAGTTAAACGCCTTCTCTTTATTTGCTTGAGTAATAGTGGCGCTGTAATTCGTTTTAACTTCTACAGATGATCCATCTGCAAGTTTTAAATGAGATAAACCCATTTCTGCCAACATCGTTGGAATAACTTCTCCAGAAACATGGTCTAAATCTTTTTTTCTTTGTTTTATGTATTCTTCTTTTATTTCAATATCTTTTTGTATTGATTGCATTTCTTTTATTTTATTTGCAAGTTTATCAATGTTAGAAGTTTTTTCTACAACATCTTGTTTATCTTGCTCAAAATTAATTCTATTCATCTAATTTTCCTTTCTCGAATAAATTTATTTCTATTGGATAATATTTTCTTTCTTGTTTGTCCCATTTTAATAATTTGTATTTTCCATTGGTAATATCAGAAACGATAGAACAAGCAACACCTATTATTGCTGGGTCGCCCGTTAACAATAAATAATCTTGAGAAGAATAGTCTTTCAATCCTTGTCTCAATTTATATATTAACGGGCCAGGAGAAAATATGATTTGAGAAAGTTCAGGAAGTAAAAATTTAAAACCGCCATAGTTGGCAGCACCCATAATATTAATTTTAGGTTTGCCCTCTCTAGTTCCCGCGATTTCTTGAATCACATACACTGTTGGTGTGCGTAATTTCCAAGCCTCAAATGGTAAATCATTCTTCCGAGCTTTCATACTTGACATATATAGTGGATGTGTTATAAAAAGTCAATAGAAAGAAAACATGAATTATAAATTTAAGACAAAGCCGTATAAACATCAGCTTACTGCTTTAGAAAAGTCATGGAACAAAGAAACTTTTGCTTATTTTATGGAGATGGGTACAGGTAAAACAAAAGTTCTTATTGATAATATGGCTATGCTATATGATAAAGGTAAAATTGATGGCGCTCTTATTATTGCACCTAAAGGTGTTATGGGTACGTGGTATAATCAAGAACTACCCACACATTTACCAAAACACATAGACAAAGTGGCAGTAATGTGGCAAGCGAACATAAACAATAAACAATTCGAAAAATTAAAAAGTGTCATGGCTCCAGGTCATGAACTCCAAATATTAGTAATGAATGTAGAAGCTTTTAGTACGGACAAAGGTAAAAATTTTGCTATGGATTTTTTAATTGCACACAATGCTCTTGTAGCCATTGATGAAAGCACAACTATTAAAAACCCTAAAGCAAAAAGAACAAAAAATATTTTAGGTCTTTCACATATTGCTAAGTATAGAAGAATAATGACAGGTTCTCCTGTAACTAAAAATCCGTTAGATTTATATAGCCAATGCGAGTTTTTAGATCCTAGTCATTTAGATTGTGTTTCTTATTATTCTTTTAGAAATAGATATGCAGAAATGAAAACATTACATATTTCTGGTAGATCCATACAAGTTGTAAGTCATTTTAAAAATTTAGGTGAGTTGTCTGATCAACTACAAACATTCTCATATAGAGTATTAAAAGAAGATTGTTTAGATTTACCGGATAAAATATATATGAAAAGAGAAATAGAACTAACTCCACAACAACAAAAACTATACAAACAAATGAAACAAGAAGCACTTGCAACTTTAAATGGTAAAACTGTTACAACCATGACAGCTCTAACACAATTAATGAGACTACATCAAATAACATGTGGACATTTTTCTGCTGATGATGGAACTATTCAAAATATTAAAAACAACAGGTTATCAGAACTATTAGAAATTATAGAAGAAGTAGAGGGTAAAGCCATTATATGGGCTCATTATCAACATGATATACAAACCATAGTAAAAGCAATAGAGAAAAAATATGGTCCGGGGTCCGTGGTTCATTATTATGGCAAAACGCTACCCGATCAACGAACCAAAGCTATTAAAAATTTTAAAGAAAAAGAAGAATGTAGATTTTTTGTAGGAACACCACAGACAGGTGGTTATGGATTAACTTTAGTCACAGCTAATACGGTTATTTATTATTCTAACGGATATGATTTAGAGAAAAGAATGCAATCTGAAGATAGAGCACATAGAATAGGACAAAAAGGAAAAGTAACCTACATAGATATTATAGCAAACGATACAGTAGATAATAAAATTGTAAAATCTTTACGTAAAAAAATTAATATTGCATCTGAAGTAATGGGAGAAGAACTTAAATCCTGGATATAATAGGATATACGCGTGAGGCGCGCAGAATTTTTACCAACCCTTATATTTAATTTTACCTTTATCGTCTCGGTAAGCGATTAAACACTGTTGGCGATTGTGATCTGTTGAATAAGAACAATGTATCCAACCTGAATTTGGTTCGCCTTTCTTGTAAAATTCTAAAATTAGTTGATCAAATTCTAATTCTGATTTAATCCAAGTTCCTAAAACTTCGTTATCAATTCCCCATATTTCAAAATCTGCAGCGGCTGCATGATTGTCTGCTGTATGTTGACTGTTAACACTGCTGCCAATTGCTATGCACAGTTCTGCACATCTAAAGCCGCTTGATATCTGTACTGGTTTTTCAAAATGTGCACGGATAGGTTGCAAAATATTTACAGCCAAAGCTTTTAAATTTTCTATTTGTTCTGGAGATGGATTATTATTAATACCTTTTCTTTCAGCCGTTTGGCTTTTTACTAATTCATCCAATGTAAAGTTAGCTGTTAGTTTCATCCTAAAAAATGTTGAAATAATTGTAAGGCTACAGCCCCCACCGTAGCTAAAAGAACCCAATAGATTTTATCTATCTTGCCACCCAAATCATGAATACCTTTGTGCATGTGTGCAATATCTCGTTTAACACCCTTTATATGTCCGTAAAGGGATACAATATGTTCTCTTGTAGTTTTTGGTTCTATAGCCATTAAATTTTTTTCGCAATCTCCTGTTCCTCTGGTGACAATAACGCTGTCTGGGTTCTTGTCAAGCCGGAAATTGGGTTGGTTTCTTGTGGTATTGTAGCTACTTTTGGCATTTCTGTTTTTGGTAAAGGTGGTGTATTAATTTTTTTACTCATAGGACTACCTGGCGTAATAATTTGTTTAATACTTGGAACAATTTTATCCATTTGTTTTTCTATAAATCCTTTTTCTTTAATAGGATTTCCATTTTCATCAAACAATGTTTGTCCTTTGCTGTTTTTTTGATAAGTTTCTTTATCTGGATTATAACCTTGAGGAAATAATTCTTTAAATTGATTTTCAAGAATAATATTGTTCAGTTCAAATTCAGGAAATACAAAATCTCTATTAACAAAATATTCATATGCCTCACTTGCAGCAGAATCTTTTTTTAATCTTTCCTCAATAGCTTTTACTTTATTATCAAATCTTGGTTTAGAATAAGTAGTTGGTGTAAAAATACCGGCCATTAGATTATTAATTTTATTAGCATTAACTCTTTTCTTTGTTAAAATTTGTCTAATAGTAAACTCATCAACACCTAATAATTTCATGTCTTGAATTCTCATGTACATGTCTTTTTGCAATCTAAAATCATCTTCTTGCATTTCTTTAAATTTTTTAACCATTAAACTAGGTGTGTTTTGTGTATAGTTTTCTGGTGTATAAAAACCATCTGTTTCATCTATATCTCTGCTTAATGAATTAAATTCTGAAGCGTAATATCCTAAATCTTTTTTAGTATCTATTCTGATTAATCTTATTCCAGTCATTAAAGCAATTAACTCATCAAAAGTATTGACAGGTTTACCGCCTCGAGAAACATCTTGTCTTAAACCAGCTCCAATTTTTTCAGAAGTAAGAACAACACCAGGTTTAATTCCATCTAAAACATAAGCAAAAGATTTTGTAATTTTGTCATCAAGATCATCATTTCTGGTATAAACTCTACCACCACCAGGTTTTCTACCATCTCTCACAGTTACATCTATCAATCTATCAAAACCTAGAGGTTCTGAAACAAAAGGTTCTAAAAATTCTTGAATAGGACCTTCTGGTTTAAATAATGCATTTAACAGAAAATTATCTACTTCATTAGGATTTAAATCTTGATCTTTTATTTGTTTTAATGCTGCTTCTAAAGGTCTTTGAATAACATCGTATGGCATAAAGTATGTAAAATTAATCATTAAATTTTCACCATTGTTCCATCCTTTTAATGGAATTAAATTTGCAACTCTATTCCACGGAGCTGCAAATGATCTTTTGTATGCGTCTTGTTGAGATTCAGATGTTCCAGTTAAATATTCTGAAAGTGCAGACATAGTTTTCCCTATTCCATATAATGTTAAAGCACTTCCTGTTATTCTTCTTATTCCCATTTGACGAATAGCTGAGTTAGGATGAGAAGCAAGTTTAAGTCCAAGTCCAATATTAGTAGTGCTAGTTCTTATAATTTCAGCTGGAAAAGATATAAAGTTTCCAATAGGTAATCTTCTTAAAGCTTGAATTACAGGAGGAACTTTACTGTAAGTAGGATAAGAATTTCTTATCATATAAGCTGCAAATTCGTCTAAAGCATCATCTAAATTTTTAGCAACTCCTGTTGCTACATTTGTTTTACTAAAAGGTTCTCCAATATGTTTAAATAAATCAGCTACTTCATCAACACTATTCATTCCAGCTGAAAGTAATTGAGATTTATCAAAGTTCCAACCATATATTTTCCAAAGATTATCTCCACCAGCATAGACTCTTGCAACTTTATCGGTAGGGGTCATTTTAATTAAGCTGTCAAACAATCCATCAAGAGTATTAATTTTTCCTACTTTAATATCGTCTAATACTCCTTTTAATTCCATAGCTACAATGTTTTCATCTATCACTCCTAGCCTTGTAAGTTTTTGAACAAAATCATTAAACTGTTCAGGAGCAATAATTTCATTAGCATTAGATACAACTCTATCTTTACCAGCTTTAAAAATATCGTTCATTACAATTCTCATTGCATCTGTTACACTGGCTCTACCTCCAACGTGACCTGCGTTAAGAGCAAATGTAGAAGCTGATGTTACATTACGAACTTGAGTTACAGGAGAATATAAAGTTTTACCTATTTGAACCCCTGTCTTCATTTGAAGCATGTGTCTAAAGAAAGCATTTTCTACAAAAGATTTTAAAGTTCCGCCTAATCCTTGAAACATTTGAGCAAACTCTGGTGAAGTATAAAGACCCTCTAGATCAGTTTTAAGTAAACCTAGTCTTGGAATTTTATTTATTCTTTGAGGAGCTCGGTAAACATTTCTAGCTGCATCTCTTGATTTAAATAACCAACCCTCTTTTAAACCTGTTCTTGCAATAAAATCTGAAGCATTTTTAGCCATGGTTTGAGTCATAGCATTTGTAGCTGTGTTAAGAACAGAAAATTTAAGGTTTCTTTCCTGCCCTAATAAATTCTTAATTGCTGTAGGAAGTTCTTCTCCCGTGTTAAGAAATTTATATTTTTTATCCTGTAGTATTCTTTTAGAAATTAATTTTAAAGTTTCTAACGGATTTACATTATCTCCTCTACCAGTGTGCATTATTTCATCTACCATTTCTTTGGCTGAAGCAGTATAAGCTCCATCTGGTTTCATATTAGGATAAAACTTTCTGGCAAGTTCTCTTTTGCCTTTGTCCTTCATTACTATATTTTTTTTAAGCCATTCAGTTGCGCTATTAACAATCTTTTCACTAGGAACATAATTTTCATTTGTAAAAATTTTAAAAGATCTAACCATATAATCAGATGTTTTTCCTCTTAAAACAGATTCAACATCCTTAGTTACTTCGTCTCCTTTTTTACCTTTAGGTAAAGCTCTTCTAAAAGCATCCATAGTTTTGACTAGTTCTTTTTTTACTTGTTGAGAAACATTTTGTAATGGTTTTGGTAAACTTGCTAGTGTTCTTTGATCTTTAACAAATTCATCAACTTGATCAAAAAAATATTTTTCTCCAGCAGGAGAGGTTTTATTTCCTTTATACCTTCCTTCAAAATTTTTAGCCATGTCATAAACTTTTCTTTCAAGAGATTCAAAAGCTCTATCAAATTTTCTAGCTGTTCCTCTAGCATACAGATTTACTTCTTCATTTGCTCTTTCAATCGTTTTAGGATTTTTAGCATAAGATCTAAACCAAGAAAGAAAATTATCTAAACTCTTAGCATCTCTTTTCATAACAGAAGGACTAGTTGCTGAACCTAATCTCCATTCTTCAAATTTAGGAAATTGTTTTCTATTTTTAAAATGCCCTTTAATGGTAGGAGCTAACAACTT
>VTLG01015846.1_pt1 | contig 18996 bp, 14 predicted proteins | sample 4694571 | NCBI WGS metagenome assembly VTLG01 (sample SAMN12604809, study PRJNA352737) | marine metagenome | biome: ENVO:00000447; feature: ENVO:00000209|ENVO:00000569|ENVO:01000036; material: ENVO:00002151; isolation source: viral sequences binned using virsorter ...
CTATTGTGGGATAAGCAACCGCTCTATCAGATTTATACTTGACAGCAGCTGCTTCTGTGTTTAGCTCTGTACGAGCTGTATCTATTTTAGATTGTTCAAGTGTTATTTTATTCCCACTTGAATCAAAGGCTCCTTCACTATCTTTAATTAAAACAGCATTAGAATAAGCCTTTCTTATTGCTTCGTGATCTAAACTCATGCTCCTATCTCCACGCAAGTAAGTGTCGATACCAATCTAAGTCTTCTATTATTATCTGCATCGTTGGCACTATAATTTAAACGAATTACTGTTGTACCATTCTTAGTATGGTGTAGTTGTACTTTATAAGTAATTTCAGATGTAGTAGAAGGTGAGTGTAAATAATTTATATTTAGTGTTTCGCACCAATCACTACCACTATTACCTGCTTGAACAGTTGCTCTACCTCTATCACTAGCAGTATCACCTATAGCACCAGTTATTAGAGTATCACTGTCATAAACTAATCGAGCACCAATAGCCATACTACTGTCCTCAGGCACAGCTGAAATTGTACCTATAACCCAAACTTTACTAGTAGCAGCAGAAGGAGTGATGGCTCTAGTTAATCCAGTTGTCCACCATGCTCCGACGGCTGTACTATTACTTTCTGTATCAGTTTTAGTTGTTGAAACTACTTGTAGAATTTTACCTCCACCAGCAGCAGCCCAGGCGTTATCTCCACGTAGGAAAGTGCTTGAACTTGGGGTACCTGTAGCTGCTAAATCTGCTATCGCAATAGCATCATCTGCCATACAGCCGTTATCTATTGTGCCGTCAGGTAAGCCCCCTACGGCTAAGCCCGCTATAGTATTCGCGGATCCATCAATTGTTATTGCCATAATTAAATCACCGTGAATACTGAACCAGAAGGTATAGTCAGCGTTGCTGAACCTACTGAAAATGGACCTGCTACCATAGCGTTATTATTTGTACTTATCGTATAGTTGGCAGAAAGAGTTTTAGGTGTTTCTATAATACTACCTATAATACCTGAAGATGATAGCTTAGCTGTCGAAGAATCAAATGTTAAATTAGCATTACTTTTAGCTGTAGCCCATGATGCATCTGTAGCTGCTGTAGCGAATACAGGGAAACATGTAGCATCACTAGCTTCATTAGCTAATGCTACTCCTCCACTAGCTGCTGCCCACTTAAGACCAGTAGCTTCTCCACTATCTGCAGTTAAAACATAGTCATTTGTACCAACTGCTAGTCTTGAAACTGTGTTATCAGCTGTTCCTGCAAAGATATCACCTTTAGCATCGACATCTGATTCCATGACTGCGCCAGCAGCATTGACGTTTGTAGCGTCAGTTACATCAGCACTAGCTTCAATAGCATCTAGCTTTGTTTTATCTTCATCTGTCATTACACCCCATGCGGATGTAGTGGCAGCTGGTAAAGCTGTGTCAGTACCAGATGAGGATTCAACTGTTAAAGATGTCCCGTTTGCTGTATTACTTAAGTTAGTAGTTCCAGATGGAGCTGCTGTAAATTCAAGAGCACTCCCTCCAGAATTAACTTTCAAGAATTGTCCTGCAGATCCAAGACTACCTGGTGTATCACTTAGTCCTGCAAAGGTTGATGATCCACCACTAGCAGTAGATGCAATAGTAAGATTATCTCCAGATGGAGTTAATGTTATATTACTTCCAGCAACGAATTTAAGATCATCAGTACCAGCTCCAGAATCAGTTAATCTGAGTATACAGTCATCAGACGAATCAACGAATGAGGTTGTGTATGTAGTATTTGTATCAGTTACAGTATTAGTAAAAGTTATCTTATCTCCAGATCTAGCTATTGATAAACCAGTTCCGGCTTCTAAGACGACATCATCTGTACCAGATCCGCTTCCTCCTGCTGTAAGACGTATCTTTTCTTCGTCTGCTGCATCACCATCTACACAGGATATTGAATAGGTAGTATCAGAACCTGCAGCAATCGCAGCCCATTTAACACCTGTTGCTTCAGAACTATCTGCTGTTAATACATGATTATTCGTACCAACAGCTAAAGCTGAAGGATCACCAGACCCATCACCTACTAGTAACTCACCCTTACCATCAAGGTCAGAGTTCATTACAGCACCAGCTGCGTTTACATTCGTAGCATCTGTAACATCAGCACTAGCCTCGATAGCATTAAGTTTAGTATGATCCGCATCTGTAAATACATTCGAGTCCGATGCAGCTTCAACAGCTGCTCTGATTTCTGCGTTAGTTTGATCTGCGGTTGCTCCACTCTCTACTCCATCTAATTTAGTACCATCAGCTGCTAAATCTCTACCGTCTACAGTACCACCAACGCTTACATTACCAGTAAGTGTGGTTGTACCATCTACAGTTAATGTACTATCAAAATCAACAGCCCCTGTAACATCTAGTGTACCAGGAACGTCTACATTACTTGTCCACTCTACTCCAGTACCTGCCGAATCAGTTTGTAATAACTGCCTTGCAGTACCATCTTTTAATTTTTTAACTTCTATCTCAGCATCGTCACTGATTTTAACATTACTAATAGCTGAATCTAATATTCGATCATTAGTAACCATTTTGCCTTGCTCTTCTTGTAGAGCGTAAAGGCATTGATCTTGGTTATCATTTAGATCAACAGCACGAATTGAAGAACCAGATGCGTAAACAGCCTTAGCTGTATCAACAGCGGTATCTCTATAAATACGTACATTACCAGTACCAGTTGCAGGAGCTGAATCAAATTTAACTCTAGTAGGACTAGTTAATAAAGAAAAAGCAGTAGTATTTGTCCAAACTCCACTAGTTAGAATTTCTGCTTTAACGTCTGCATCTTGTAACGCCGTAAAGGTGTAGGTGAAGGTATCACTACCATCACCATCAAATACATTTTGAGTTGTAGCCATAATTTATTATGGGATTAAGTTGTCTTTAATTTATTTATTAAGTTGTAAAATGCCTTCAAGACGGCTAGTCTGTTGTAAGCGTCGTTTTTGGATGGTTTCTTTATATGTTTCTGCCTCTATTAATTGCTGAACTTCACTATCTGCTTTCATTTTAGCCCAAGCTTTTAATCGAGCTTTTCTAAATAAATTATGAATTAACTTATTATGTAGATAAGATCTTTGAGGATCTAATTCTCTTAAACCATTACGTAAGTCATTATTCATCTGTTCAATAGATGCTTGGACTCTAGGATTTTCAGATAATTTGTTAAGTTTATGTTCTAAATTCTCCATACCAATGTATTGCTGGAATCTAGATCTTAAGTTAGGTGAATCTGATAAGTCAGTACCGTCAGGACCGTAGTACGTAGACATCCGGATATCATAACCACTATCAAATAATAACTTCCTACCTGGACCTTGGTCGAGGTTTAGTTGAACAGGTATAAACATGTTCCACATTCTAGTTGAGAAGTCATAATCCCTGATAGGGCGTCCGTTTAACATATCAAATTTTGTAGGTATTGGATCTATAGCAATTTGTTCTGATATTAGGTTTCTATTACGTATAGCATCACCAATACCTGAACCTAATTCTTTCATGTGAGGGTTGAATAACTTACCAAGTTCATTTCTTAACCCTGCCATAGGTACCACATTATTCATTAAACCAGCAATGATTCTATTTTGCTGTCCAGGACGACCTGCGAAAAGATCTACAAACTGCTGTATTCCTTGTAAGTATGATTTACTTGCGGCGCCTTGAGCTACGACTAGAGCCAATTTTTGGAACTGATTTTCTGTCCACTCTTCTCCCATTAACTGACTATGATCACCAACGTCAGCTATTGTAGCAAGAATTTGGTTAAACGGTTCAAATGCCTCATAACTAACCCATACACCACCAATATTTACACTTCTAGGAATATAACCTGCGTCTATCCACACCTGTCGCTTTTGTCTATCTGTAGGACCGTTACCAGTCAAACCACCATTTAAGAAGTGGTGACCTGCCATCATTATGACACCAGTTCCTATAGCTAAACGGCCTTCTTGTAGCCTCTTAGCATTAACCAGATCTGTAGCATTATTTATACCATATTTGGTTACATTACTTAAGTCATCAGCGCTTGCCCAAGCTATATCATTAAATTCTTTAACTAAGAAGTTAAAGCCTGGAGTATGTTTAGCTGTTAATGTTAAACCGTTAACACCTGTTCTAGCGAATAGGAAGAAAGGTTTAGCCCAAGGTGTTGCGTCAAATACTTTATTTAAACCTTTAGAAAATCCCTGAAGATCTGTAGTAAGTGTTGCTTCCTTTTGAGCGTATCTAACATTCTGACCAATTTCTGTATCTACTCTTATATTACCATCTGCATCTAAGATTTGATTCAAGAAATTATCTTCAGAAGCTTTAATTACATCTGGAGTAATTTCAGTGAACTGTCCTTTATTAAAACCATCTAAAGCTTCTCTTACGGCTTTTTCTCGAGCCTTAGCTCGTGATAGGATATACCCAAATGTATCATCCGTTGCAGCCATTATTTTAGTAGAGTAAGTTAGATATCTATTATCATTAGCCCATCTAGCTACATTAGCTATATTATAAGCAGCTTTATCACCAAGCGTAGCATTAGGACTATTTTCTATCCAATGGCCGAACATTTCCCACTGTTCATCGCCTTTAGTGTATTCAGCATATCTAGATTTAATAGTAGAGATATCACCAGCCCAATAAGAATTAAGTCTAGTTTTAAATAAAGTAAAGGCTTCTGGTATAGATTGCATCATAGCATTAGTAGAAGCTAAAGCAGCTCTTAAAGTATCACCATCTCCAGTGAAGGGGTAGCGTAAAGCAGCTCCAACAGCCGTAGACATAGGTCTAAGGAAAGCAGCAGATGCAGTACCCATAATAGCTCTCATCGGAGTTTTAGGTCCACTAAGTATGCTGTTAACCATTACTTTTTCTAATTCTCTAATAGCTAATCCAGTTTTAACCTGGCCATTAAATTCACCACCTCTTAACTTCTTACGAATCCAATTATCGAAATCATTTAGATTTTCAATTTCTTTACTCATTGAAACTGTTTCGAAAATAGCTTTAAATAGATCATCGTTTTCACTTTCACCAGCTATTCTCAATGCTAAACGATAAGCATCAATAGATTCATCAACTTGAGACTTCAAAGCTTCTGCAACAAATTGTTGTCGATTAGATCCTGCACCAAGTCCTCTGAATTCATCGGATTGTATAATCCTTGAACGTTTAACTTCAGTTGTAACTGTTAATAGTTTATCAAATAGTGCGTGAGCAGCTCCATCTACACTACCTAAATCAGTAATATCAGCTAATTCTCTACCAGCTAATCCTAAATCTCTAATTTCTCTAACTAAAGAACCGATTAATAAGTCTCCAGCTACGACATTTTTAGATGACCAAGCAACCATTTCATCAGGTGTATCTTCAAAATACCTGTGAGCACCTTCGAAATACTCTGCTAAGTAATCTTCTGGACTTTGATCAGCTGCTTCTCTACCTAATCCAGTTCGTTGGAATTGCTCAATAGCATCACCCCATTTCTCCTTCATAGTGCTAGCACCAGTTCTAATAGCTTCCATTTCAGCATTAAATCTGGGTTCACTGACTAAATCTCGGAATATCTGTGTAATAACATCTTCACTTAAACCTGAAGTTCTAGCAGCACGTTCTAATTGAACAGGTGTAGTAACTGAACCTGGTGATCCGTCTTCTGCTCCCCATTCAGTTCTAGTTCTACGTTGCCTATCTCTTACATCAACTGGATTATCTTTAGAAGTAGGAGCTCCTTGACCACGGTCTGCAATTGGTTTGTTTTTATGGCCTCTAAATTCAGTACCACTTTCAAATAATTCAAGTTGACCTTTCTCAATAATCTGTTCGTTTACACTTGCAGCACGAGCATCTCCTTTCGCAATGGCTTGTTCAGATAAGTCTTCTACAATCTCTTCACCGGCTGGTCCAATTCTAATACGTTTGGCACCTTTACCTATGATACGAAAGATTCCATTGGCTATTTCACCGATACCCATACCTTCTACAACATTTTTTAATGTCATAACTACAGGGTGATCAGTATCGTTGGTTGTTAAAGGTGTATCAATGAAACCATAACGATCTCTTAGTATCTGTAAAGCGTTGGCATCTTGAGAGTACTTAGAGGCTAAATCAGAAGCAGCACCAACTGCTGCAGCTCTTGCCCAAGTATTACCCCAAATAGCAGCACCGGCTTTTACAACTCCACCTATTCCAGCAGCTGTGCCTGCGACAGCAGCACTAGGAGCGGCGGCAGCTACAGCACCAGTAATCGCTGCTGCCATAGTACCAAAGTGAGTAGCACTACGAATAAGTCCTCCCCACCATGTTCGTGTTTCTATTGGATTCCTATCATCTACAAAGAAATCATCCCATTCAGCAGTGTATCCATCCTCTGATTTCATTTCTTCTTGCATCTCACCAGTTATGATATCGAGACCACGTTCTGGTAAAGTTACAATAGAAGAAGCAGTATCTTGTACACCACCCATAAAGGCTGATTGCATTTCTTTAACTAAGCCACCAACTCCCCATGTTTTTTTGTTTCTAGGATCATCAAGTTCAGCTTTGTACTGCTTTTCTTCAGCTACAACATTCTCTGCTTTTTCAAGCTGTTGTTGTTCGAAGGCTTCCGCGTCCTGTTGCCACTCTGTATTAGAGTCTATTAAATTTTGAATTTGTCCAGCTACATCTCCTACAGTAGTATCTGGTCCAATTCCAGGAGTTTGTGTCATAATATATTGCCTCCAGAATCTGTCGGCACAAGTTCAGGTGGTGTTGTTGGAACAATACCTTCTGCTAGTGCACCAGGTATGTTGTAATTTTTATTACCTTTTGCATAAATAGAAGCTTGGACTACTCTTGCATGACTTGGTTTATAAGTTAAAAAGTGTTGAACTAAACTATCTTGTGTAGCTAAAGTATCCAAAACACGTGGTTTTGGTAAGTCATTACCAGTTCTAAATTTATACTGCATATTAGCTATATCCCATTGTGTAACATGCCTCATATCAGCACCTTTAATAAACCTTAAACTATTTGCTAAATCACGGCAAATAGGCGGTAAAGAAACACTTAAAGGGTTTTTAGCATATAATTCTATTTGTTTATAATCTTGTTCCTCTAAAACATTAGAACTTTCTAATATTTTTCTAACATCTTGATCACCGCCCTCAAAGCCTAGTTTTAATTTACCTAAAGCTGTGTTGACTTTTTTAGTATAAGACTGCCTTGGACTTATTGATTGTTGTTTCATAAGTGATGCAGGATTTGAGAAGAGCGCTGTCACTTTTTCCATAGCAAAATTATGCTTCTCTTGTGGACTACCGAAAGCAGCTTCTCTATAAAATGTAGCATATTTAACTTTAGCATTATTATACATCGTCCAATACTCGACACTTTTTACATCAGTAGTACCCATGCTCATTTCTAAAGCATCTCTTGTCAGATAATCAATTAAAGAATTAGCCTGACTATAATACGCTTCATCTAAACCTTGGCCTAAAGCTGATTCCGAAAGTTCTTTCATCCGGGCTCTTAATTCTGTATCACCTTTTATTCCTCTCCATAAATCTCCAACAGGTAGTGCTCTATCTACTCTAGCCTGTATCATCGCTTTTATCTCAAGATCAGCTCGATCTTCTAAAGTATGTTTCGTTAAATTAGTAATTATTGTAGGTACAGGCCTACCAAAATTTTCTGGACGTTGACTCCATTCAGCTATTAACGAAAGAGCTTCAGACTCATTAATAGGCCTACCTTCTTGCCTTTCAAAATTATTAACATGAGAAACGAAAGCACGATCATTATTTTGATTTTCTACCTCTTTTGCTGCATAAAAAGCATTCTCAGCCCGTCTTAATTTAGCTGCAAATTCAGTATTTTTATCTAAATCCCAAATAGGACTTAGTTCTGAAAGAGATTTCTTTGTACCTGTCCCCCTATGTAAAATTTTATTATCAGGATTAAGTGCGGCTTTAAATTGTTCTGGAGTTATTTGCTGCAGCTCCAGTGCTTCTAATAATTTCTTTTGAGCCCATTCATGTGGGGCGCCACCATAATCACCACCTGGATTAGATGTTGTAAACTCTGAAATAGCTTCAAGTAAACGTTGTCCGCCAAATTTAGAAGCTTCTATCAGCTTACTAGCCTGTGTTTTGTGGCGTTCCGCTGTATCTGCTGCGATAAAAGCGTTTGTAGCTTTCTGTATAACTTTATATTTAGTCTTATTTGCTGCAGGCCAGTAATTCTGATTAAGGAACTCATCTCCAAGTTCACCTAAATTATTTGTATTAAGCCCTTCGGTTACTAAATAATGACTCCAAAGTGCTTCAAAATCGGCTGCATCTGTAGCAGTAGCCCAAGTTAAATCTTGATTTTCTGGACCATACCCTTTTAGAACTAAATTATGCTTTGCTTGTTCAAAACTATTTTCAAGATTATTTGCCGCTTCAAGGGCTAATATTTGTTTAAAAGCTACTCCTCGTTGACCTGTTAGATTTTCAACTTTACTGGCTAATAAAGGCTTACCTTCTGATCGAAGCTTAGCACCTAAGTTACTATAATAACCACTCTCTTTAATGAATTTATTATTTTCATTTTCCCATTCTTTTACTTTTTGTAAAGAAGGTTCATGTCCTGCTGCGAGAAGTTCTTGACGTATTAGTCTAGATTCATTACGTAGCTGTATTCCTTTCTTCTTTTCGTATTCTAAATTATTCTTTTGTATCTGAGGTATTAGTTCAAATGTTTGCTTTTGAAGTTTTTTTAGAGTTTCAGCATTAGCTGTACGAGCTTGATTATTAAGCTTCAGTACCTGTTCAGCTGTCTTATAGCCTTCATCTGCTGCATGACTTTTAGCTTGGGCGCCAGCTAAATCAGCAACAGTATCGAATTCAAATCCTAAAGTTTCATTCATAATTAAGCCATCCTAAATTCAACGTCTATAAGGCTATAATTGACACCAAGGAAACCATTAGGCATAATCTCTACAGCTTCTGGTTTGATATCTAAAACTTCATCAGCCATAACACCTGTATATTTCTGAGCATTTCCTATGTAATTAAATTTATAAATATTCAAACCAGCAATTGACTTACCTATTTTAATGATATTTTCTTTTAGTTTTCGATCGGATGGCTTCACGAATCCAGAACCCAATCCAACAAGCCCCATAAAATCGCCGAACTTAGCTGCGCCTACAGACTGACCTGTCAATATTGGTGGTGCAACATCGGCAATCGGTGCAAATGCAACATTAGCCCAACTCTGGCTGCCAGCTATGCGAGCTTTACGTTTGGCTCCTTTTGCTCCAAGTTTATAATCTTCTCTAGCATCAGTCAAAGCAGATGCTCTTTGTGCATAGAATCTACCTAAAGCAGCAGCTTCCATTACACCAACTCTTTTAATAGATCGACCAGTACGTCCTCCTGCAAGTAAATTTCCATACTGACTTTTTCTCATCGATTGAATCATTGCTGTTTGGTTTTCTCTCCAAGCTTTATCTTTCAATCGATTTAATTTTGTTTGACCACGGGAATAAGCTCTTGCCAGACCCGCGTTTATTTGAGCTAATTGCTGTTTATGTTGGACAACAGCCGTTTGATATCTAGCTCGTTTTTGTAAATGCTTACGCTTACGCTTTTCAATGGCAAATTGATACTGCCTTCTAGCATTTTTATTGGCAGCCCTAGCTGCTGCTGCTCCTGCGCACACGGCAAAACTCTATAAAGGACAATTGATTAGGACCAAAGGTGATTTCTCTGAGGAATTTAAATCCTAAAAATTTGAGTAATTTTAAATGAACCTTATTGCGTTTATCAACAATGTTCCATAACAGCGGTTCAGGTCTACTCTCAACCCAACGCTTCGATTCTCTAGCAAATGTAAGAGGGTATTCTAATATAGCAGGTGTACATAACATCCATATAACTCCGCCTTCCTCAACTCCAGCCATCCCGGCAGTCTTGCCGTTAGGCACCTCAAAATAGATACAGGAGCCTTTCTGAGCTTCGCTAACTAAATATGTGTATGGATCTGCCCCATGGCCCTCTTCAACCTCTCTACGGTCTTCTGGACGTAAATTAGAGGCCACGTCAATGGCAGCCTCTAAATTAATTTGGTGGATGTACTTAGACACGTCGATAAAATTTAGTTGTATAATCCCCTTCCCAAGCCATTGAAAATAATGTAGTAGGAGAGGGGTGAGTGGATTTAAGTGTTACTGTAAGATTTGTATTTCTTTCATAAACTGGTACTGTTTGTACTACTTCTTCTGTAAAATCAACTTGATTAGCATTGTAAAAATCAGCTTTTGCAGGTTCCCAAGTTTCTGTATAATCTGGTTTACCAGTTCTTTCTATTAATGTTTTATATCTACCAGCATTTCCTAGATTCAATTTTAAACGATGTACAACTAAAGACCCACGTATTTCAGCTTTATGTGTGTCGCCACTAGATTGAGTGAAATATATGGTAGGGAATTTAATCTCCATATCAAATAAATACCCTAATACAAAGGTAGTTGTCCAATCTCCTGGTATTTCTAAATTACCTCCATTGACAGTTGCCAAAGCATATCTACCTATATCATCACCAGAGGTTATATCATACGCAACTAATTGTTTAGTAGAAGCTTCATAACCAACAGGTTTTGTAAAAGTAGTTATATCAGTAGTTGCATTATAACCACTACTTACAGTTTGTTTAGTAGCGTAATCTAAATGTAATCTATAAATTATATCATCCGAAGTGTCTCCTGTATCTAAATCATCAGTTACAGTCATCGAATCCGAATGTAATAAAAGATCTAACCTAACTAACTGATCTTTACTATTATTACGTAATACTATATATAATGCATCATCTAACACAGCATGATGTTGAATACTGCCTGGTAATTCCCAAGTAAACCAAGCTTGCTGAAGTCGTTTATTAGATACAGTATAGTATTTGTAACAGTATATAGTCCCAGTATTTTTTTCGCTAAAAAATATACACTGATTCTCTTTTGAGTTAGATATTAATCTTAAATCTTTATTAAATAGTTTAGATACAACCTTACTTTGTTCGATAACATCTGGTTCACCTTCTCTAAGGACCCTTGCAACTTCCCAAAATCTAGAATTTTTACCAGCATTATCTAAGAAACCTATAGTCGTTCCTAATGAAATTGGATTAGTTTGATGGTTAAAATTATAATTAGCTAGCGCATTAATCTTAGCAGTTTGAGGACTTAAGACGTCACTATCTGTTGTTAACATGAACTGCTGTGTTTTCGTGAAGAGCACTAAGCCACTATTAACTTGTATACCATCATAAATAACAGCTGGTTTATCCGAACTACAAGATATATCAATCATATCAGTAGGTGTAAATGTTAGAGCTGTCTTCGCCCAAAAATTGTAAAAATCTCCAGGTCTAGATAGTACTACATATTCATCTGCTAATAATGCTAATCTATTTCTAAAGAATAGTATTTTACTAATCTTTTTCCCAACAAAACTAGCACGTGGATTCGTACCACCTACTGCTGTATCACCAACTAAAGCTACTTCCCAATCTACTTGATTAACTTCGAATGAACCATCAGTCTGCCTAACAATTTGTATAGGCATTGTAGTTTTATCGTAACTTATTTGAGTACCAGGTTTAGGGCATTCTTCCCATACACCATCACCGTCTCGATTACCAGTACCATAAAACTTAACATAATAATCATCTTCATTATTAGCGCTACTTTTTATTCTAAGTACATATCCATGTTTACATTGAGTAGGTAAATCCTCGACATCATTAACACTATCTGTCATGACGCTCATTAATTCACCTGAAGCGGAAGTTACATTAAAAGAACCTGAGGATCTAGTAACATATAAACCTTTACCAATCTGTGTTACTGTTGCTGCACCCCAGTCAGCTGAAATAGCGGCAGCTAGTCCACCTAAAATAGAGTCAGCTGTAATAGCTGTTTCAGTATCAAACGGTGTGGGTTCAGGCAATGCTAGAGCTAAATTAGCTTTAATCGTAGCTTTGGAATGATCTTCAACTTTAACAGTATATTTAGCATTCTTCATCCATAGATCAAAAGTATCTCCTGTTCTCCAACCTTGACCACCAGACAACAGTTCTATCCTTGTTGTATATCTACATTTATAAGTTGGTGAACCTTGGTCACCTTCAGGCATAGGTTGTCCTGTAGTAGATAATCGGAAGTATAAATTCTTCCTATCACTAGCCGATCCACCACTAGCTGATACAGTATAAGTGTGTGATACACCATTAGCATCTGCACTAGGGCCGCTATCACCATTATCTACATGGAATGTACGAGTCTCTACATTAGGACAGAAACTATCTGGCCACCAATCTTCCTTCTCTTGTCCTGGTGCACACCATTCTGTCCATCCAGTACTACCTGGTAAGGTACCAGAACTTGGAAAGTATTGACCTTTATTTGGTTCATCATCTTTACAACTATTAGAACTATCAATAGGACGTGTAACACTTAATCTAGTAGCCGTATATACATCAGTAGTTGAATCGCTATCATAAAAATAAGCTGAATATTGACTTGCATAAGCGACTTTGTTTAATTGAATAAATGCCTCTGGTGGTCTGACATCATTTTTATTCATATTACTAGCGTCGCTATTAAAATCACCTGAATCTAAAGCTGCCATTGCAACAGTAGTTTTAGGATGAGTAGTGCTGTTATCACTCTTTTTCTCTGCACGATTAGTTATATATGTATAATCATTAAGAGTTAACGTTTGTAAATCAGAATCATTATAATGTTCTAAATAAGCTTTCAATGCAGCTTCGGTAGCAGTACTGTTATAAGTAACAGTTCTAGGCAGGCCATCATCACAGCCCCACATCTTGACTGAACCATCTCTAGCAATTTGACCTATATACTGTTCATTCTCATCTCGATAATAATGGAACCATTTTCCATTAGTTACTGAATTCTTAGAAGCAGTAGAGTCGTCACTAAGTGATTTAATTAAACGAGAACCTGGACGTTTTACTAAACCTAAAGTAACATCAGGGTAAACATTTTGTGCTTTTGTGAGCTGACCTGGTGCTTTAAGTTGATCAGGCTGCTGTGATATACCCCCATTATAGGATGATATTGTTTGTGTAATAGTAGCCATTATCGTTGTAAAGCTCTAAAAGGTTTAAAAGGTCTATAGTAACTTTCATGAGGCCAACCCATGTAGTTATGATCAGCTTGAGAGCATTCATATTCTATACAATTAGCTCTAGAAGTAGCCTCCTGTGTTTGTAATAATTGCACCAAAGAAGGGTTAGATACTAATTGTGTAGCAGCTCTAACTGCAGCTCTATATGTTACATACCTTTGGAATATATTAGGTAAATCACCAAAAGCATATAATGTAACTAAATCTAAATATAAATCTCCCTCAAATTCATCAGTATGATCCACAAGATCATAAAGTTTTCCATCCCTAATAACAAGATCTTGTGACTTGTCAACGTTGTCCTCATGTAAATCATACCTTAAAGTTTTACTTGGTAAAAGTATATTTTTATTAGCATCTGGAGTTGTTTTTACATGATATTCAGTATTAAAATGCCACCCTTCATTTTGTACATCTTTGTTAACTTCTGTTAAAATGTTGTAAATGAATGAGATCTCTGGGTTCTCGTAATTGAGTGTTGTAACTGGTGATTGACCGATAGCTCCCAGTATTGAATTCACGGCGGATAGTTCGGTATCGGTGTCAGTTGTGGTTGCCATAGGTATAAACTTTTGTGAATAAAAAAAAGGAGGGTGTAATAACCCTCCCTTATGTTAATAAATATTTTACCAAGCAGAGTTGCCTGTTGCATTACCTGCGAAGAGTTCAACGCAAGCAGCAGGGTTAAGATAATCAGAACCCATTGCCAAGCGTCCGAGGATAACGTCACCCTGATAAATCACGGATACGTCGCCGCTCGTAACTTGAACTTGAGGTCCAATTGCTTCTACAACACCTGCAGCTTCCTTCTGGAAGATAAGTCCACAAGAATGGTTAAAGTTTCCATCACCACCTGAGGCTGAACCATCAGATTTCTGTTGACCCTGACCATAACCGGAGTTACCATCAGCAGAAATACCATCGTCAGAAGTCTTAGCAGACTCAATTTGTGGGTTTACCCAATCACCAGTGTTACCTGGATCGGCTGGTCCATTAGTTATGCCATACTTAACACCATAGTAATCCATGAACGGAATGTTCATTGATTTAAAGATCTTAATTCCAGCAATTTCTACTACACCGTTTCCTGATTGCAGCGCAGAACCTTGGACATCACGATTAACCAGTCCGCCGTCGCCGACTTTCTGAATCAATTCATAATACTGCCTTGGGTTCAATACACCCACACGTCCATCTGTACTTACTCCCTTCTCGTCTAAAGCTGCTGCGGCATCATAAAATGCTGTTATGAGATTATCAGCACTAAATGCTTCAGACTGTGCAGGGGTACCTGCAGCACCAACACGGATCTGTGTTCCGCCTGGTTCCTTGAAGTTAGTCTTAGAGACTGGACTTGCTTTACGTGCACCTTGAGTAATCGATCTAAAGATCAAACGGTCATACTTCTCAGCGAGAGCATAGCCGATCTTCTTGGAGATCTCTCCCCTCAAGTCATAGTGTGCAAGTGTTTCATCTAATTCATAGACGAAGGCACTTGATACGAGAAGGTCATCACAAGTGATTGTCTTCTCTGCTACTGGGGGTGCACCGTCAGTGTTACCTAGTATGCTATTTCCAGGAGTATGATACTCAGCCGTGGTACGTCCCGTATAAATGAACTGCAAAGATTTGCCGTTCTTAAGGGTACGCTTTGTGACTAGATCCCTAGCAATAGTATTGCGTTGGAATCCTTTGAACATCTCTCCAGAAAACAGCTTCAAATATAAAGCGCGTGCATCTCCCGTCGAGTTAGCCTGACCTGGACGGGTCAGCTTGGAGGGATTCACGCTTGATTGATGAGCCATTTCTAAATGTTAATGTATTGTTTACTTTCTTACGCGTAAAATTTTTTGATCATTTTTTGTAGGTCTTTCCCTACCGTCTAGACGGCAAAGGGTATCCTGCGTACAGGGCCAGTGCCAATGCAGGGACGGTCCTACTCTGAGGTGCCGTCCCCACTTCCCTATAAGCTAGTTAAAGCATCCTCTAGGGACTGAGGTTCGTTTTCATCTACACCAGGCGGTTGAGAATCACTAGGAGTTAAATCCTCTTGCTCTGTTAAATCAACTGTCTGAGTAGGTCCAGGCGAGTAACTAGTAACACTAGCTCGTTGGACTGATGATTGATGTGCCATTAATATTCCTCCGATAAGCAAGGTGAACAAGATCTACAATGCTCATGCTCAAACATATGTAGACCTTCAATTAAAATAAAGAATCCCAATAATACCCAAAGTATTAATAATGGGGAATCTAAATGCTTCATCAGAAGCTATACTTTGTCCCGATCTTAGTACCCCAAGTATTATCCACATCACCATCTGCGGTGATAACGGATACTTCACCATAGAAGTCGAGCTTATCTGTAGCTGCAACAGAGGCACCTACTTTACCTGACATTTGACTGTCAGCTTCAGCTGTACCATCGTCTGCTACAATAGCTGGACCTCCTTGTACGTACCAATCAAATGAGTCATTGCCACCTTCGTAGCCGACATGAAAATCGGTAGTACGGCTAGTGTAATCAGAGTCGCTGTAAGATGCGTTGCTCTCCACGTTGACGTAAACTCCGGCGAAGGCCGGACTTGCAAAGAGTGTGGAAGCGAGCGCTAGGGCTATTTTTTTCATTGAAATAATTTAAATAGTTTTCGTGTAAGGCACGCCGCGATACTTCAAAGTTACTGAATGCTTTTTTTGCATTGGTTTTCTCCAAGTACCACACCCCCGTTCCATGATGTGGTTTCATGCGTTCGAATCTCTTCGAATGAACGGACGCGGCGTTAGTGGGATGCCGATGACGATAATCTTCGGGTCGGCACTCTGGTATTATTGTAAATCCTTATAATATTCATCTTGTTTCCCACTTCCTGTAACAGTAGTAGTGTCACCTACTTCATTACCTCGTGGACCACCTTCTTGTTGGGTTGTATCTGTCGGTGGTTTATCAGCAACAGTCTCATCACCAGGTCGTTTTCCGCCACCTATTAATCCATCCGTTTGTGATCTTGCAGTTCGAAATGCTTGAGCTACACACATTAATTATTCCTCCTTATTAAATTTTCTTTTTAGGTTTAGGTTTAGCTTTGGAAGCTTTTTTTGCTGCTGCTTTACCTGCCTTAGTATAAGCATAATGCTTCCCATTTACTACTGGCATAATTAAAATTCCAAATCTGATCGATCTAATTTTTCAATAACATCTTGTCTATAAGCAGGATCATTATCATACCTAGGATCAGACATAGCTGCTACTAATTCTGGCTGACTTCTAAACATATCTCCACTAGACTTGGGTGCTTTACCTGTTAACATTCTACCTTCATAACCTACAGCAGCTTCATATTGTTGTCTTAATCCACTAACAGCTAATTGAATAGCTCCTGCATTACCTGAATCTAATAAAGAATCAAATGCTTGAACAGTGTTTTGATCTAAATTCTGAGCTGCCCAATTTACCATATTATTATATTCAACTTCACCGCCTACAGAATTTTTAATAGTGTTAACATCTCCCTGTGAAAGATCTTCAACTAATCCTTGTTGCTGTAGTTGCTGCGGGTTGTTTTTTGACATTTCCATGTAAGCATTTACTAAATCTTGGCTGCTCATTTGAGTAAACTTATTCATAGTTTCCTCAGTTAAGCCACCACTGTCGAAGTATTCAGACGAAGCTTCGGTAATTAAAGTTTCAGCTGGAGAAATTTCCCTATCACTAGCTTCTTCTTCAACTCCTTCTTCCTCTTCTTCTTCAACTTCAGCTTTTGTTGCATCATCAGTTTGATCTTCAGATTGTTGTCCTAACTTAGCTTCAAGTTCAGCATAAGCTTTTTCTAACTCTTGAGCATTTTTATATTTACCAGCAAGAAGTTGTTCCTGCTGGTTTTCCATCTCTTGACCGACAACTAGAGATTCCTGCTCTTCTTGTGTGAGGTTATCTTCCGTGGTAACTGTATCAGTACCCGGATCATAAGTCATTGTTTCTGCCATTTATTCTTCAGGTGGGTAATCTTGTTCTTCTTGCATCATCGATGCTTGGTCACCTACTATTTCCCCCATTGCGGCTGTGCCTTCTGGATTCTTAGATGGATCCATCATTGGTGAACTAGCGAATTGACCAGCTTGGCCTATCAGCTGTGCTTGAGCTGCTTGCATTTGTTGTTGCTGTTGTTCTTCAGCTAGCATCTTCTCAGATTTAACAAGATTTAATATATCAATACCTTGTGCTGCAGCTAATCGTTTAATAGCTTCAGATGGATTAATATACCTTGCTAATGCTTCTGGTCCCATTGTTTGAGCAATGGTTCCAATGAAAGCAGTTAGACTTTCTCTATCTTGTCCACGACCTAAAGCATTGACTCCAGCTACAATCGAAGGACGTACTAAATCTTTAGGTAACTTAGGTAGCTGATTACTTCTTTGTAATACTAACAAAGTTCTATTTAAATATGGAATCAAGAACTCAATTGTAAGTAGTGAGAATATCCCACCTAACTGTTGCTCCAATTCCATTTGTGTTAATCGGACTTCCTCAGCTGTAACACGTTCTGCTTGACGAACATTCATCATCAAGAAAGCATCACTTAATCTCTTTTCTATCTGCTGTGACATCTGCGCAGCTGTTTGGAAGTCGGCTGTTTTGCCTACCTGTATTACAGCGACATCTTCTGGTCTTCCTTGAACGATTGCACCATTGCCAGCATCGGCTATAGTCTTTGGTTTAGTAGTTGAAGATGGTGATACAAGGAAGACGACTTTTGCAGCGGCTGCAGAGCCTTCTACGAGGGCCTGAGCTAATCCTTCTAACGACTTAAAGTCGCCAATGAACTCTTCGACGCGTCCTCTTCCGTAATCCTCCCCATCAACTGTATTAAAGCGAAGCGGTAACCATGGACTTGCAGATTTAGGTGCTGTGCTTCTAGACCCAGGAATAATTTTATCATGACATTCCTGATGCCAGACCCAGCGACCACTCTTATCATCCAATCGGACGTAAGTGTACACTTCTACGTCATCATCATCTGAGCTTGTCTTACCTTCATCGTTAACACGATTGATAGGTTCCTTTTTATAAGGCTTTGCTTTTTTAGTACTTAACAGCTCTTCATTAAGTATCTTTTGACTAATAAGTTCCTTAGTGACTATCTCTAAAACATTACCATTACCATCTCTATTAACTGCAAAACGATTTAATGGGAAACTTTTTAACCCATCTTTACCCATGAAGATCAAAGCATTACCACCTACAATTAGATGTTTTAATGCTTGATGTACAACAACTCTATCACTAGAAGCTGCTATGTACTCCATGACCATTCTCTCTATTTTAGAGAAAGAAAGATCTAGTTCACTTCTCATTTCTGGAGGCATGGCCTCCCCTAGTTTATCATCTCTTACTTGTAGCTTAAAGAATGTAGTTTGTGGTGGGAGTAACGCCAGCATTAATTTAGCTGCCAGCGTTACTACACACTTTGCTCCCACACTCTGCCATGGAGTAGTGATAACTTTACGAGAAGTATTTGTATCGTCTGTAATTAAGTACGGTAACGTGAGTTTCGAACAATCAACTGCTGTGTCCAGGAACTGAGAACGATCAGAAACTAATTGATTATATCTCTCACGTGCATTCATTGACTAATTCCTCCAGTAGGGTCAGTTGTACCAGTCTGTACATCAGGATCAAGTGGTATTCTTAAACTTTCAGTACCAGAAGCGTAAGGGTTCTTATCTTTTTTACTCTTCGCCTCTCTTACTGCGGGATTAACCTCATCCTGAGCCTGTTC
>VTLG01003650.1_pt1 | contig 18995 bp, 13 predicted proteins | sample 4694571 | NCBI WGS metagenome assembly VTLG01 (sample SAMN12604809, study PRJNA352737) | marine metagenome | biome: ENVO:00000447; feature: ENVO:00000209|ENVO:00000569|ENVO:01000036; material: ENVO:00002151; isolation source: viral sequences binned using virsorter ...
TTCAATCCAGGAACGCTTCAGAAGCGTACAGAATTGCGTACGGTAACAAAAAAGAAAGCGTTGTAAATTCCGCATCCAGTCGATTGTTAAGGAATGTTAAAATCCGGGATTATATTGTTAAGGTACAGACCGAAAAACTAGCGAAAACGGCCGAAAAACAGGATATTACGCGTGATTTTTTAGTATCGCAGTACCTGGACGTGCTTGCTAAGAGTAAAGAACAACCGTCAACGTTATCCGTTGCAAAAAGTACGATCGATAGCTTAGCGCACATATCGGGCTTATGGCTCGATAAACGGACCGTTGAAGTGTCGGGGGCGGTCAATCACTTGGCAAGTCTCGACACGAGCGCATTACTTGACGCGCTAACGACTGCGCGACACGATCCCGGCACGATAGACGCCGAATACCGCAACATAAACGACGACTAGTTAGGCACGCAAAAAAAAACAATGGAACGCGCGTGACGGGTCGCGCGTCATGCGTCGCGTCACGCGACCCGCGTGTGTGCGCGCGTGTGCAGGGGTGTCCGCTCGTGCGCGCGCGTGTGCGAACCGCGATTGGGGTGCCGCCATCTTTGATGGTGTGTACAACTCTCGCCCAATTTTGTATCGTTTTGGTTTGTTTTTCTCGTCGTTTTTGCATATGTTCGCAACCCCTTCACGACTCTAGGGGTGTTTCGGTGTGTTTTCCAAGAATGTAACTGAAATATTTCGTGCGTAACATTTGTTACATTTGTTCCTGTAGGGGTGTTTCATGTTGGTTCTTAAAACCATAAACTGAAACATCCCATTTGTGCGTAAAGTATTACATGAAACATTTCGTGAAACATTTGAAACATTTGTGACTAGCGTCGTTTTGTTTTATTCGTAAGGTGAAACGTTGTTACATATATACCCCTTTAGGGGGTATATGTAACATTTCTTTTTTTGTTACTTTTTTTCTTTGTAAAAGGGGTGTTTTGTACCTGATTTGTTTAAAGTCCAGGAAAAATATGTCAGAAATAAATTTTGTGTGTCAGAAAAAGTTTTGGAGATTTTAAATTTATTTGGTATTTTTAAATAGGGGCGTAGGGTAAAACTTATTTTTTTTACTGATATTTGGAATTTTAATGATATTTAATTTTTGGCGAGATTACTTTTCATATTTGTTTACCTCCTTGTATAAACAAATGGCTAGTCTAGTAAATAGCTTAATAGCCTATTTAATCCCTACGTCACCCCTCTGTTTTCAGGTGTTCCCAAATGTTTACAGGAGAAATTGATGCCTAAAGGAAAATCTGCAGATCCAAGATTAAAACGTGTAGGGGTGTCTGGGTATAACAAACCAAAAAGAACGCCCTCCCACCCTACTAAATCCCATGTCGTTGTAGCGAAAGAGGGTGGCAAAGTGAAAACGATTCGGTTTGGACAACAGGGAGTCACAGGTGACAGAACTATGACCAAACGAGCCAAGTCTTTTAAAGCACGACACAGAAAAAATATAGCTAAAGGCAAAATGTCCGCAGCTTATTGGGCTAATAAAACAAAATGGTAGGAGTTCTAAATGGCTAAAGGAAAACCCAAACGAGGACTTTATGCAAATATCCATGCCAAACGCAAAAGGATAAAAGCAGGGTCCGGAGAAAAGATGAGAAAACCCGGTCAAAAAGGTAGACCGACAGCAAAAGCGTTTAAACAATCGGCAAAAACTGCCAAAAAAAGGAAGTGATCCATGCCTAAAGGAAAAGGAACATACGGTTCAAAAAGAGGACGACCCCCAAAGAAAAATAAAAAAAAGCGCATGGGCAGAATGTAACTAAAAAATGGTAGCCCTTACTGATGAACACAAACAAGAAGCTGTCCGCAGGCTAGAAAAAGAATTTGCAAGACGCAATTTCGTTTCACCTGACGGAGAACAGCCAGACTTCCTTGATAAAGTTAAGATCCTGGAAAGATCACAACTACATTCAGGGGTGTCAGGTGGTGCCGCGCCCTTTCAAAAGTGGCCCTACCTTGTGGAATTAGCAAAAGCTATCGTAGATAACCGACTTGTCACAGTATTAAAAGCCAGACAGTTAGGTTTTTCGTGGACATCGGCTGCATATGCCGCATGGCTACTTACATTCAGAGAAGGTACAAACGTACTTATGATTTCAAAAGGGCAGACAGAAGCGTTCTCCCTACTTGATAAAGTTAGATTTATACTTAAAAACCTTCCGGAAGATTGGCAGTCTCCCCTATCTCCTGACTCAAGATCGGAAATAGGAATACCGTCAAAGGATTCTAAGATTGTCGCACTTCCATCTACAGAAGATGCAGGACGTTCAGAAACTGCATCCGTTGTCATACAAGACGAAGCAGACTTTCATGAATATCACGCAGCTAATTACGCTGCCGTAAAACCTACAATTGACGCAGGTGGACAAATGATTATGGGTTCCACCTCAAACAAAAGAAATATGAGTTCCCTGTTTAAAGAAATCTACAGGGCAGCAGGTGACACTCCCGATAAAGGTAACGGATGGACTAAAATCTTTATTCCATGGAGTGCTAGACCCGAACGAACAGATAAATGGTACGAAGGTGTCAGAGACACAGTACCCACATCTGATTTGAGCGGTATGTCACCGGAACAATTTATGGAACAAGAATATCCCGGTGACGAAAAAGAAGCCTTATCGCCCCCAAGAGCGCAAAGCATTTTTGATCGGGATATCATTTCTGGCATGGCTGATGATTGTATACCACCTCTACGAACCATCGGTCCTGCCAGTATTTACAAGGAACCGAGAGCAGCCAGAAGATATGTCGCAGGTACAGACGTAGCTTCAGGTGTGGGTATGGACTACTCCGTAACCGTAGTGGTAGATGTTAATTCCGGTTATGTGGTAGCAGACCTTGTGTCAAACACAATCCAACCAGAGGATTTTTCTATAGCTTCTATGAAACTATTAGAACTCTACAATAATCCCGATTGGGCTATCGAAAATAACTTTTCAGATACAGTTTTGACAATTGCACGGGATGAAAACTACCCAAGACTCTACAGACGCAGAGTCGGTAGAGGTAAAAATGTCAGAAAAGAATACGGATGGCGTACAGACCGTATGAGCAGACAGCAACTTTTTGACGAACTTAGAGCATCTTTTAACGCAGGACACTTAACGATTCCCAATAAACAGGGACTCGATGAATTCTCCACAATAATTGCTGCTCCCGGTGAAAAACCACAGGCAATGGGTGGCGCTCATGACGATTACGTTATGGCACTTGGCATTGCACTAATGGTTAAAAACGAAAGAGGAATTAAAAACCACGCAAAAATAATTAGAATGCCCGCATTTGCCTAAAGGCCCTAAAGGATGAACTATGGCTGACTTGAGAGAAAGACCGGATGAAGAAATAATAAACCGTTTTTATTCAAAGATGGGAGAACTGTGGTCAAATGCACATCAGGAATTCCGTGATAATGACGCATACTATCAAAGAAAATTTAAAGTGTGGTCAAATACCTATCAGGGTAGACCCGTATTCTATGACTCAACTCCAACACATTTAGTTGATCACGCAGTTGCAACACTTATGTCGTTTTCTCCACGGATACACAGAGAACCCGTAGGCGAAACAGAACAACATAAACAAGACGCAACCAACCTAGAACACGGACTTAAATCAATTATGGATGACGCTGCTTTACACGAACCTACAATTCCGTGGAAGGTATGCGCACAATATCTTGTGGCTCATGGATACGCAGTAGTTGAAGCTCCTGTTTTAGTAGGTTTAGGTCAGAGACCGACAGAACCTGTCGAATCAGAGTTTGATGACGAGGAAGCGTTCGAGACAGCAAAAACTATTTACCGTGCAAACAGGAAATCGTTTAACCCTGTCAGAATCAGAGTCCCTCATCCCTCTACAGTTCTGATGAATCCTAGAGAAAAAGTACCAACTGTAGCTATAAAAGCGTCAAAGATGACAGCTCAAGAACTACACGAACAGTCAATTACAAAGAAAAGAAAACAACGTAGAAAATATGCAGAAATATTTGACATGGGAAATAAAGACCCATGGGATGAAGTAGAAGTATGGGACTATTGGACTCCATACTGGCACGTTAAACTTGTCGCAAATTCATCGCCGTCATATAACGCATCTCCGACATCAAGAGCCGCAACACCAATATGGATGGAGCGAAACACATGGGGCTTTGTACCATTTGTACACTCGTTTGCAGGTTGGGGTATGGATATGGCAGATACAGGTGGCGACCCTAAAAACTTTGCGCAAGGCATATTGACACCAAACAAAGAGACAATCAGAAAAAGAACTCAGGAAATATCTGCGTTCCATCAGATACTTTTACGATTTGCATACGCTCCAATGGGAACATCCCGTGACCCGATAACATTGGCACAGGCAATATCCAATGAAGGTATATTAGAAGGAGATCCACAAGACTTCTGGGTAATGAATACACCAGACGTACCAGGATGGGCATTACAACTTAGAAGTCAGACTGATTCCACACTTGAATTAGGTACATACTCATCTGCACTTGCAGGTGTAAGACAGGCAGGTGTCACAACCGTAGGCCAACAGGCAATATTAAATACAGCCGGTATGAGAATCTTTTCAGGTGTCGCACTTCAGAGAGAACACATGGCATCTATTGTCGGTTCGAGAATATTACAACTTGTAGATAGCGTATCTGAACTTGCAGGCGGAATAGGTGCAAACGGAAAAACACTAAACAGAAACACAATCCATAACGTCTACGGTATACAAGTAAGATTCCCACACGCAGAACCTGTCATGGAATTACAGCAACGTCAGATGGCTATGAGCGAATACGGCGCAGGGTTGATAGACCCGATGACTTATTACGAGACCGCAGGATACGAAAACGGTACCGAAATAAAACAGCGACTGATAGAAGAGTCAGTTAGAAATCTACCTGCCGTAAGAGAAAAGATAGAAACACTTGTAGCACAACAAATGGGACTGATAGATGAAGAAAATCAAGAAGCTGCTGCACAACAAATTGCAGCTAGACAACAAGCTATGGCTCCGCAAATACCGGGAGTTTCGCCAGAAATGGGTGGTGGTATGGGACCCGATATGGGAGGAGGAATAGCACCTCCGCCCGGTGGCGCAGCTCCGGCAGATTTAAACGCACCATTAACACCAGATACTTTTAATCCGGAGAGAATAGACCTTGCCCGCTGAAAATACAATAACAGACGCAATATCACAGATAACGCAAGAGTATAAGCGTTTAAAAAAAGACGCACCAAAAAAACAGGCACCGAAAATTAGAGCAATGAGTAAAAAACAAGAAAACTCTTTGCCACTTCTTAAAAAAACACTTGCCGATTTGGGAATCAACCCAAAGCCAAGACCTTGGGTTCGTCACACAAATGACGAAATGGAAGGTGTCTAATGGCAGAACCACTTTCAAAAGAAGACCAAAAGTTAATAGATACGTTTAGTAATCAATTAGGTGCTGCTGTACAAGTGTATTTACTTGAAGATGCAATAGTTAATGATTTTGAAAACGAAAAAAAATTATTAATTAATTATTTTACAAAAGAAGCAACATTAAAAGAAAGAAAGATTATTGCCAGATGGCTTAATTATATTAGCCAAAGTGAAGAAAATGTACTTAGGTTTATGAGTACTATAACAAATTTAAACCAAGGAATTGAAAGACGTTATGAGAAGGATCTTACAGATGAAGAGATTCAAGAGTATCTTGAGGATAGAGATGAAGCATTAAAAGAGCCTTTAGATTCAAATTATACAGCACAAGATCAGCAACGAGAATTAGAAGAATTAGATGAAGACTATGGATTTGATGTTTTTGACATACCTTTGTATGAACCTCGCAATTTAGAATCTTTAAGACTGACACTAAGTGGAGATAAAAGTGTATGGTACAGCCAAGATATTAAGCCGTTTGATTTAATAAAATCTTACGAAGAATCAGCCACTCAAATTGATATTATAGATAGAAACCAGAATAGAGTTACAACACCCGAAGAAGTAACTAGTTATGTTTTTGAAAATTCTTATAGACCATTTCCTTCTGACACAGCAACAACTATTGAAGATACTGAACGGTCAGTTTATCTTGACGGTAAAAACAATGCTGCAATATTGCGACCCGATGTTTTAACTGAAGATGATTTCTTTCAATTGTTTTTAGATAAAGCTGTTAAAAAAGGAAGAATATCTCCGACAGTTAGAAATTTTTTAAATGACCCTGACCAAGAAATAACTATAGAAACAGCTCGTACTATTTTACAAGATGTAGGAATGGGATTAGTAGAAATGCAAGAAAGTTATTTTCAAATTGGTTCAACAAATGCACGAATGCAAGTAGACCTAATGATGTCTGAATTTGTTACAGAGCAAAAAGCAAAGATTAAAAATCAATACACAAATATTGTTACAGACAAGGAAGAATTTGACAAAGCAATAGAAGGTTTTTTGTCAAAAGACGCTGATGATTATGTTGCGGTTTTTGGCAGTCAAGAAGCAAACCGACAAGCACGTCAAGATTTGTTTGATAATTACAGTTGGGATCCGACAAAAGATATTGCAACAAACGTAAAGTCAATGTTTTCTGCAGAGCAAACAGATGGCGAAGGTTTAATTTACAATTTAAATCCGAATGATAAGAACTGGCCAAAATCTTTAATTGATATTTTTGATATAAAAAATATTCAAAGTGCTGCAGGCGAAGCACAAAGGCAACTTATTTCAAATCTTGCAAATACAGAAGCAGGCAGAAGATACCTTGCCAAAGTACAAGCCAAACAAACGCCGACAGTTCAAGAATCTTTTAATGTGTTTAATGAAATTATAGAAGTAATTGGAGAAGATGGCGGAAAGTATTTGACAAAAATAGTCGACACTTTAACTTTTAGAGATCAAATTCAATATCAAAAAGATAAATCAGACCCTAAAAAAATGCGTCAACATGCTGCTAAAGTAATACACACATTAGAAATAGCAGGTTTAATTGATGCTGATTTAATAGGTTTTGTTGACGAAGACCAATTAATAAAAGATATGATAACTTATCCTAGACTTGCAGACGTTTTAGCTGATACAGCTTTATTTACAAGTATTGTTGACCAAGCTAAAGAAAACAAAAGATTTGGGGCATTCAATCAAGATATGGGGTCGGTGTCAGGACAAAAGTCTGCCGTAAATAGTATCTTAGATAATTTTACCCCCGAACAAAAAGCAGCTTTTGACAAAGCTTCAGATGAACAAAAGAATGCAGTTTATGCAGCAATAGCACCTCTTAGGAGCGGTGAAGAAGCATTATTAGACCCAAACCTTTCTAGTGCATTAGAAACTGCAATAAATGCAGGGCAAGCAAAAATTGACCAAGCACAATTTAGCGCATTCCAATCAGGTATTTCAGATTATGTTCTTGCTACTTTTAAATCAAAAGATTTAATTAATGCTAATACTTCTGAAGATTTTTACAATCATCTTCAAAATGAAGTTATTCCAAACATTGAATTTAGAGCGCAAATGGTTGGAGTGGACAGCCCGGACAGTTTAGAAAAATTAATAGATTCAATGCTTTCCGGAAAAGACGAAGAAGGTAACGCTGTAGAATATGCGCTTCCTGCATATGACTACAATCAATCTGATTACGATAGACAGCTTGGCGTTACAGCAGCAGACGTATTGTCTGGTGCCGCTATGCCCCCAAGTCCTTTTGGTCGCAGAGGTGTTGAAGATCTAACTGCAAAATATGATTTAAGTAATTTGTTACCAGAAATAGAACCATACGCAAAAACAAATCCAGAATTTGCAGCATTTATGGCACAGGAAATGCAAAAAGAAGGATTTATGAAAGAGTGGCAAAAAGCTACTACCGCACAACCGCTTGAAGATAGAGGTGCTTTCTTAGAAGAACGTGAAGATCAGCGAGCATATTGGGGAGATAGATTGTCAGATGCTCAAGCAGCATATGACGCTAATCCGTCACAAGAAAACGCAGATGCGTTGCAAAAAGCGCAATCAGACGATGCAAAAGCTCAACAGCATTACGAAATAGAAACAGGCAAAACAAAGTTTGCAGTTTTTCCACCTGAAGAAGGTGCTGATGACCCACGGCAATATACTTTGCCTGACCAATTAAAAGACCGTCAATTAATTACTGACCCTAGTTTGCCTGATGAAATAAGATATCCAAGTTATTTTAAAGCGTTAGAAGATATTAGCCCTGAAGATCCAATGACAGAAACTGAACGTCAAGAAGCGTTTGAAAAAGCACAAAATTTTATGATGCCTAGTGCAGATGAAGTTTTTGATGTTCCTGGTGGTGCTGCGGAAGTAGCACAACTTATGACTACTACACCTCAAACAACATCTGAATTTTTCCAATCGCAATTACCGGGATTTGAAAGACGCTACAAAGAGAGTTCGTTCTTTAAACAAGAAGAAGATCGAATTAAACGTGAACAAGAAACCGCAGAATCACAAAGACGCAGACAACTTAGACAAAGACCGACTGGAATGTCTGTCTTTACTAGAGCGAGGAGATAATGGCAGACGGATTTACATTACGAGATTTTAACAAAATGTCTGAAGAAGAAGTTGAGGAAGTCACAAAAGGTTTGCCGGGCTTTGAAAACATGCTTAGTAATTTAAAAAAGAAAGATGAAGGCGAAAAACCAACAGGCAGTTTTTTTACTCAAGCATACGGTACGCTTCCTTCTAAAATAGAAGGCGTAAAAAATCCTTATGCAGGAACAACAATATTTGACCCTAAAGCAAAACCTTTAGAAGAAAATGACCCAAGGAAATATTATCAATATGACCCACGGGCAGATTCTTTGCCTGGTCCACAAACACAAAGCGCTTTTGATGCAATTTCTGGAAGTGGCGAATTGGGTCTTCAAGCGCTTTTTGGTGCGTCAGGCGCTTTAGCTGATAGCCCTTTATCACCATTTTTACCAACAGGCATTTTAGGATGGTTAGGTGATAAGGCAAATCCAGATACTCAACAAATATTAAAAGACCTTGTTTCAAAAGATTCTACAGTTCCAATTTATAAAGGACAAGGCGATTCAATATTTCCGGGAAAAGGAATTTCTGACCGTTTAAAAAACGCAACAATTCAAGCAAACGAAATAAACAAAAAAGGTAGCTTAAAAAGCCAAATCGCAAAAGAATTTATAAATCCTATAAATTACACACCTTTAGGGTTGGGTAGCTTTGGTAAAGCAGGGTTTAGCATTTTAGGTGCAGCACCAAAACTTGTAGATAATCCTGCTGTTTTTAAATCTTTAATTATGAAAATACCAGATGTTGTTGCAAGCAATAAAGAAGCTGCTCCTATGTTTCAACAAGCACGACTAGAACTTTTAGAAGCAACAATGAATAAACCTATGAATATTGAAGGTATTCCTGAAGGAGCATTGTTTGAAAATGATTTTAAATTTTGGCTAAATATGTCAAATGACGAAATAATAGACACGACTAAAATGTTTGACGAAATGGGTGGAGCTAAAGACCCAACCGTTACCCTTGCAATGACAGAAGTTGACGGTATGTTAAAAAGACTCGTAGATTTAGGACTAGTACAAAAAACAGGAAAATATACTTTCAAAAAAAGGGTGACTTCAGGTTCTCCACAAGCACTAGAAATATTAAAAAACTTTGGCAAAAACTTTAACGTATCAGGTGGGTCAGGATCGCCAAATTTAGTTTACGATCTTCCTAACCTTAACGATGTTATTAGAGATATTGTTTCTATAGAAAATCCTACATTAGCTAATATTGCACAAAAAGTTCCAATTAATCCTTCCGTTGGCGCAACTACAAAAGTAGAAAAAGCTGTAATTGCATACCTAAGACAAGAAAGTAGTGTCGATGAACTTATAGAAGTTACGTTACAAGCAGGTCTTGATTCTCACGCTAGTTATAAAAAACTTTTCAACAGAATACCGGCTGGTATTGGCCGAATGCCTATTGAGATTGATAAAGACGGAATTGTCGAAGGCACAGGAACTGTTTGGAACGATGTGTTTAGCGACCCAAGTGCATTTGCTGATAATTTGTCTGACGAAGCTAGGGCGTATATAGATGATTATGCGGCTATAGCTGACCAAATAGAAAACCTACGTCTTAGTCATGGCTTAAAGCCAATCGCTAAAGGTCGTGACGAAGGAATGTATTACATTCCGAGACAAGTAGAAACAATAGATCAAATTAATCTTTTAAAAAAATCAGATCCGCATAAAAACAGAGTTTACGAAACAGCCACCGAAGCTATGTTTGGTAAATACGACCCTAAAACAGGCACTTATACACAACAAAAAACATATTTATCTGACCCAAGAGAAACTTTAAAAGTTCATTTAAAAACTATGTATAGGGACATACAAGACGATCAATTGTCTAGGTATCTTGTTGACAATAATATTGGCATTAATGTTACTGACGTTTTAGAAGAAGTTGCACCTAATATAGCTGCCCGCTTTGACAAAGCTACAAAAAAAGTAAGTGCTACTAAAAAAAGATTAGCATCGTTAAGAGCAAAACTTCCTTTAGATCCTTTTGAGGTAGATCCTTCATTAATGAAACCTTCTAAATTAGATTGGAATCAAAGAAAATTAAAAGGATATCAATCTTTAATTAATGAAATTGAAGATACCGTAAAGCAATTAGGAAAAGATGAAGCAGAACTTAAACGTGCCAAAACAATAAGAACTAAAAAATTACAAGAAATTAAAAACTCAACAGCATTGGCCGGAAATTTATTTGGAGAAGCAAAAGACACAATAGATGTAACATTTTGGCGCAACAAAATGTTTGTAAAAGATGATTACGACAAACTCTATGACGGTATTATAAAAACTTATGGCGACCCTACTTATTTTGGATTTAAAACGATTGGAAGGATTGGAAACGCAATAAGGTTTTTATCTTCCGGGTTTGACTTAGGCGCACCGTTTATACATGGATTGCCAATCTTATTTAGAAACCCAAATGTTTGGAGAAAAGCAACCGCAGCACACTTTGCGGCATTTTTAGATCCGTCAGTCCAAAGTCGTATGATTCGAGACAATTTAAAAAGCTATCAAGAAATGGCACATTACGGAATACCTGTCGGTGACGTTGAAATTTTTAAAGCTTTACAAAGAGGTGGTGGATTAAACCCCAAAGACTTAGAAAGATTTTTACCATTAGCCGAAGACTCAAGGTTTTTGCAAGATACTATTTTAGGTAAAGGCATTAGCGAAACTGCTAAAGGAGTTGGTTTTGCTGCAGGCCAATTTACCGGTAGATTCCAAGCATCTTATTCTTCATTTCTTGCATCAAGCAGAATGTTAATGTGGAAAGGCATGAGGGACAATTGGGTAAACTCTGGGAATCCAGACAGCACATTACCAGAACTTGCAGCACATATCAGAAATATGACAGGTGGACTTGATTCAAAAGCACTTGGCGTATCAGCAAATGTCCGTGCTATAGAATCAATGTGGCTTGCGTTCTCACCTAGACTTTTGAGGTCAACATTTGCATTAACATACGATGCTTTAAGTTTTGTCGCACTTGAAACTAAAGGTTCTATAACAGGATTACCGGGTGGATTAGCTCCAATAGCAGTTGCATCTGCAAGACAAAAAGCTGCATTTCAAGCGTTAGCGGCTTACACAGCAGGCACAACCGGTCTTTATATTAGTGCAGAAATAAGTATGGGACTTGCTAAAGGTCATTCGCAGGAACGAATCAGAAAAGATGTATTTGACGGATTAAATCCACTTAACGGAAGTAAATTTCTAAGCGTTGAAATTGGCGGACAAAACATTGGAATTGGCGGACAGATAAGAGCCATCATGCAAGTCATGGGAGCTGTCGGTTCGACTTTTACACCTGCAGGAAAAGACTTTAAAGATTTGATTTCAGATGATTTGTATGAAAACCCTATTTTGCAATATCTTTCATACAGAGGAGCTGTCGGAGTAAACGCATTCCGCACGGTACTCGAAGGAACAAGCGGAGTTGACGCACAACCGTTTGATAAAGTTGACAGCGTTCCAGATATAGGTTGGCACTTATTTGAAAACTCTCTTCCATTTGCACTTCAAGGACTTATGGAAGGAGATAACGCTTGGGGTGTAGCAGTTGGAATGCTTGGACTTAGAACAAGCCCACAGAGCGGTCATAAAGAAATGATTGAAAGGTATAAAAATTACTGGACTTCGCTTTCTATTGAAGAACGTGAAAAATACGATATGCCCCAGTTGCCTACCAAGAAAAGCGATATGAACAGGTTGTTTATGCAAGCTGCAGAAGAAGCAGATCCTTTAATTGCAGAAGCAGAAAAGCGTGCTTTAGAAATGGGATTAGAAGCAGGAACTGAATTTGCAACGTACACAGACACTCGTAATAAATCTGTTGAAACAAGAGATACAGAAATTCAAAAAGTTTTTGACGAAGAAGGTTTTGGAGAAGATTTTAGAAAAGCAAACTCATTTCAAAACGAAGAACATGCAAGACGTATTGAACAAAACAATATAACTCATGAAGAGTTGTTATCTAAATTTGATGAAGACAACCCCAATCAACATCCGTTTAATGTAGCACTTGATGGATATTATGAAATTCTGTACGCAGATGGACTTGAAAAACCAGGTACAGGTGAATTTGATTTTGAAGAGTACGACAAAAGAATGTTACAGATACAAGAAGATCCTGCAATAAATCCTTTTATAGATCAAATTGAAACTTATATGTTAAATAACAAACCGCCTAGAGTGCAAGAACTTGATCGTGACAGAGATAAGTTGAGAGTATTTTGGGAAATAACAGACAAAGTTGTCGCAAAAGAAAACTTTGAAGAAAAGTTTAAATTTTATAATTCACAAGATTCTGAGATGCAAGGAAAAATGGAAAGAGGAGATGTGAAAGGTAAAAATTGGACAAGAAGAGATTCAAGAAAATTAAATAAAATTTTAGAAGATATTGAAGAAGATAGAATTAAATTAAAAAAAAGAAATCCTGTTATAGAAGCATTACTTTGGAAACACGGCTATAGCACTACAGCTCGTGAAAACATGATTAACAGAACTACTCAAAGATGGCTTAGGGCATTAAATCGAAAGTCTGGTGGTAATCCAAGAACAGAAGATATAGAAAGATTCATACAAGAATATGAAGCAGCAAATCCTTAATTTTAGGTAGGGATACTCTTTTTTTTGCCTAAAATGACAGAAATAATTTTGATCAAATAAAAATAATTGCTACAATCAAATAAATGATTAAATCACAGGAGTGCTTTAATGACATTACAAAACGAAACGGCGGGCTTTTCCGATAATGGCACAGCTAACGGCACAGCTAATGGGACAACCCCGCCAGTAGAAGCAGAAGTAGAAGGAACTGGAACTCTTGAGCAACAGACTCCCGTAGCTGATGGCCTTGCAACCACATCTCCGGAAGACTCAAATGCACAACAGCCCACTATTGAAACTCTGCAAACGCAACTGAAGAAACTTGAAAATGACAACAAGGCTCTTCAGGGTCGGCTACGAAGTCAACAAAAAGAGAATCCTCAATTTGACGAACTCTCTGACAATATGGCGACATTAGTAGATACAGTCCAAGCGTTAATACGCCACCAAAGCACGCAGGATCAAGAAGCATATATGGAAGACTTACAAAAGGTTGAAGCAAACGCTGCAACCCGGAAAGCTACCAATAACTTCACGAGAACTGCAAATAGCTTTATTGCCGAAATAGAAGAAATAGTTACAGAAAGCGGTCTTGATTTAATGACTGCACCTGAACTAGCAGCATTTCGGGAATTATGGAGTCCTGCATATGAAAAGCAGGATTTGGCGGGTATCTATCAGGCTCATGCTGAATTCAATAGAACCATGAGAAGAATAGAAAGAGACCGTAGGCTAACTGAAAAAGATCAGCTAACTAAAGCCGCCGAAGATCGGGTTAGGAAGTTTGCAGAGGAAAACGGACTAAATACATTGGATTTAGATTCAACGTCATCAGCTCCGTCAAACGCAAGTGCAGGCAATTTACTACAAAGAATGGGCGACTCTAATACCTCGGTTTCCAGAGATGAAATAGCACAAGCGGCTGAAGTGCTTAGAAAGCAGGGAATCCGCATATAGATTAAATTAGGAGTTTAATTATGGCATCAGGGAATACAACCACAGATGCTCTCGCTGATTCGATTCCTACAATGATAGCTTCTGCTCGAATTGTAAGAGAATTTGCGGGCGTAATGCCTAACCTAGTAGATAGGCAAAGACTTGACGAAAATACCGGTACTGTCTGGAACGAAGTTTCAATGGCGAAACTTAGCGCACAGGCTGTATCAGAAAACACAGAACTAGATAACCCACAGCAAATGGAAGACACTTTGTTCTCCATTACACCTACAGTTGTCGGAGTTCACACAGTTATAACAGACCGTGTTGCAATGAGAATAAGCTCCAATGCTTACGCTCAGACAGGGTCATTGGCACAAAACGCTATTGAGCGAAAGAAAGACCAGGATGGAATTACCGCAATAGACGGCGCTACTACAGCATTAGGTGCTGCAGGAAACGCCCTTGATTCCGGTGAGATCGCAGCTGCTGCATATCGAATTACATCGAATACAACAGAGCCTGCTCCTGCCAATGTTCCAATACACGCAGTTCACCATGGATTCTGCTTAAAAGACATTGATGACGAATTAATAGCATCAGGTCTAGACGCAAGTACAAGTGGTGCGCCATTAACAGATGGAATATCTGTTGAAGCCTACCAGAACCGCTACAGAGGAACTATCGCAGGCGCAAGACTCTACGAAGATGGAAACATATCCATTGACGGTGATGATGACGCTAAAGGCGGAGTTTTCTCACAGGCAGCTCTAGTACTTGTAGAAGGTCGATCACCATACATCGAGACCAAGCGAATGCCTGAACTCGGTGGCGGTGCTACAGCAATGTATCACTACGATGAATTCGCATATGGTGAAAGGTCTGCAGGTAACTGGCTATATGAAGTTATAGCAGATGCTACAGCCCCAACGAGTTAATGAATGCTAGAAGGAAAGCGTGGTCTGAAAAGCATGGCCCCATTCCTAAAGGTTGGGTTGTACACAACATGAATGGAGATATGGCGGATAACAGGATTGAAAACCTTGCCGCCGTACCTCGTAAAACAGGAAATATATCAGAAGTAGTCGCTCCCTACAGGAAGCGTATAAGGCAATTGGAGCTAGAGCTTCAGAAGGAAAAAGAAAATGGCTACAGTTCAAGGACCAAGAGGTCAAATTGAAATATTTGAAGATTTCGTAGGGGCAGAAGTTCCTGTCGCATTAACTAATGCGTTTGGAAATATCGGATCCTTACGAGTAATTGGTGACGGACTTGCAGAAACAGACTCCGGAATAGTCTCACTAGACTCTGACGGAGTAAATGGTGTTGCACAGTTCACTACCACAAACGAAGACAAGCATGCAGTCGGTGTTTCTACCGCAACCATGTTTGACGTAGGAAACATGGGAACCATAGTTGCTGAAGCTAGAGTTCGGTTACCTGCAGTTGCTAACAGAGAAGTATTCTTTGGATTAAGCGATGTCAATACAGACACCGTTTCTTTAGAAGATGATGTCTTTCACGGCAATGGCACAACTATAACTCTTACAGCATCTGACGGTGCAGGTTTCTTATTTTGCTCAGAACTAACAGACGCAACAGACTGGCACATGATCTATAACGGTGGAACCACAACAGGTGAAACCACTTCTACTAACGTAGATGCAGATGATGTAGCTACTGCAGGAGAGTTTCAGATTTTGAGACTCGAAATTGCAGAGAACGGAACATGCCGATGGTATATCGATGGTGTTCTAAAGCAGACAAAAACAGGTGCTGTTTCAACATCAGTTGATATGGCAGTAATTCTGGTTGTCGAAGCAAAAACAACTACAGCACTAACCATGGATGTTGATTACTTCTATGTAAGAAGTGCTAGAGACTTCACCATTTAGGAGAGGTAAGTGGCAAAACTTGTTGAACTAGCCACATCGGAACTTTGGAGTCATGAGCCGTGCTATTACCTCTCTGAGATGAATAGGATGGGTCCTGATTCCAAAGGACTGAGAAGGTACCAGGCAATAACGGTTATTAGAAGTGACCGGAAAGTAAGGATGGAACGAGACATTGGAGATGCAAGACTCTTCGGTGAACAGTTCCAACTTATATGTGGTGTACCTGACGGTAAAGGTGGAGGTGAAAGTCTATATACGGTGGAAGAAGCAATGCGTCTAGCACAGGATATGAATTTAAAACCACCACCCAAAACTGAAGTTAAGCCCAGAGACTGGAACAAAATCTTCTGGGACAACGTGGAAGAGAAAAACAAGTGGAAGAGAGGGCAAAGTACATTTGGTCCCCTCTTTAAAAAGGAGCGAACGTAATGGCTGACGAACCTTCAGTACATGAAATGTTAAGAGATGCAGAACAGGCAGAAGAACCGGGCAATATGAAACCCGGAACTCCTATTGGTAGTGCAAACGGAATACAGATGACGGCAACTGAATTAAGAAGTGCCGGCTATGTCTATGTTTACAACACAAGAACAGGAGATCGAAGCACAGTTAATAGAAACATGCTTGAACAGCAACTGCAGAAAACTCATGAAGACGGAACATACGCATTTACTACAAGAAAGCCTGAAGGCCTAGAACCTTCCAAAGGCAAAATTAAATGTATGTTACATGCAGATGATCCCAACAGAGAAAAATACAACTCTATGGGACTCCCTGTATGTCGTAAAGCAAACATCGTAGCTTCTCATGATTTAAGAATACACATGGAAAAAAGACACCGTAGAGAATGGGCAACCATTAACGGTGACGAAATACAAAAAGAAAAACAAAGGGAACTAGAACGTCAGGATAATCTGGCAGAAGCCATAAGATTGCTCGCTGAACGTGAAGCTCCTAGAAGTTCTGGCAATAACCACCAGAACAGAGGAAAAGGTAATGGCTAAGAATAATTTTTCTCCCATTCCTAGTTCTTTAGTAACTCATGCTGTTACTGATTCGGCAACGTCTTTGACAGTTCCCGATCAGGCTAACTATGCAGAGGGGTATGTCAGGACTAATCCTGTTGTTGAGACAAGGGATGGTACTGCACCTACTACAACTAAAGGCAGGCAATGGGCGGCAGGCGATATTATCGTTTTAAGATCCAGAGATGAAGTTACAGGATTTCAAGTCATCCGTGAAAATGCTTCTAATGCAGCAACCATAGACTTTGAATTCTGGAACAAAGTGCCAGGTATGAACTAATGGCAGGCGTATTATCATCAGGAGTATCAAAACCGGGAACAGGCGATATTGAAGGCGTTACAGCCGGAGTCGGACTATCAGGCGGTGGCAGTAGCGGAAGTGTTACGGTAACTCTTGATTTGAGCGAATTATCTGCAGTAACGCCTGCAAATGGAGACTCCCTAGCAACTATAGATAGTGACGGATCTACAGAACAATTAACTACTATAGCTGCTCTTGCAACATTGCTTGCAGGTGCAGGTTTAACTGCGTCTAATTCTGTTATAGGAGCTGACGACAGTACAGCTAGTGCTAAAGGAATTGTAATTGTCGCAGGTGGCGATGGAATTAGCGTTTCATATAGTTCTGGTACAGCAACAACTGCTGTTGATTTAGGGACAAATAGTGGATTAGAAATCTCTAGTAACAAACTACAAATTGCTAAAGGTATTTCACAACATGACACAGCTCAATTTGCTGCAGGTGTAGTTGACGATGATTTCCTTAGAATTGACGGAACTACAGTAGAAGGCAGAAGTGCATCGGAAGTATTATCAGATATCTCAGCAGCTCCGGCTGCAGGTAGTTCTAATATAGTAACTACAGGTGCATTAGACTCAGGGTCTATTACATCTAACTTTGGAGCAATAAATAACGGTGCCAGTAACATTACAACTACAGGTACTGTTGCTGCCGGAATAGTAGATATAACTTCAGATGCTCATTTAGATTCATCTCCTGGTAACAATACTGTATCAGGGGTAACAGCTACATTTACGGCAGGAGAAGCATTACAGGCCGGTGAATGTGTGTACTACAAAGCATCTGATTCTAAGATGCACAAAGCAGTTGCAGCAGCAGGTTCTGTAACTCCACCTTGTATAGCATTGGCTGCAGAAAACTTAGCGGCAGATGCTTCAGGTAAATTTTTATTAGTTGGCTTTATACGAAACGATGATGACTTTCCTACTTATACAGCAGGAGATGAAGTATATACCCCAGAAGCTGAAACCAGTTCTCAGAACGTACCAGAAGCTACAGCACCTGATAGTGATGGTGACTTAGTTCAGGTATTAGGTATAGCTATTGATGGAAATACACTTTACTTCAATCCTTCGTTAGATGTTATCGAACATGCCTAGCAGGTAGCAATATGGCTAACGAAATAGAAAAAATAAATAACATTGCTATAGCTAGTATAGAAAAGCTAAACGCTAAGACTGACGCAAACATTCAAGCTGTTAATGGTCTTGAGTTAACGGGTGAGTCTTTTATTGTAGCCACAGGCGGTTCTATTACAACTGATGGAAACTATAAAATTCACACTTTTTCCTCTAACGGTACGTTTGAAGTCTTATCTAAAGGCGGCTCCGGCGCAGGCGATCAGATTGAATATCTAGTCGTTGCCGGAGGTGGCGGCGGAGGTGGCGGAGGAGTCAATTCAAATAACGGTTCAGGTGGCGGAGGAGCCGGTGGAATGCTAACTGCTTCTGAAATTACAGCTAGTGTAACTACATATGCTGTAGTAGTAGGAGCTGCAGGTGCCGGAGGTGGAGACGAAAATACTGTTGGCTCAGATGGTGGAAATTCTACTTTTGCATTAGGTTCAGTTTCTGCAACCGGTGGTGGTGGCGGAGGTCACGGATCGGGTGGCTCAAATGGTCGTAACGGAGGTTCCGGTGGTGGTGGTG
>VTLG01008027.1_pt1 | contig 18995 bp, 35 predicted proteins | sample 4694571 | NCBI WGS metagenome assembly VTLG01 (sample SAMN12604809, study PRJNA352737) | marine metagenome | biome: ENVO:00000447; feature: ENVO:00000209|ENVO:00000569|ENVO:01000036; material: ENVO:00002151; isolation source: viral sequences binned using virsorter ...
CCTTTATACTTAACAAGGCAATCAAGAGTTCCACAAACATCTAACTCTTTTGAGTAATATGTTTTTTCTGTCTCAACTACTTTGATTTTTTTGCTATCCCAAAACTTCTTAAACTTTTCAAACATAGTTTTAAGTGGCTCTGAGTTTGGAGTAATAACTTCTTTACCTAAGATATAATCCTCACATAAAGAGTGCATATTAGTACCAATGTGCATAGCACTTTCTTTTATTGATTTAACCCTGTATCTAAGATCATCTTCAAATTGCTGTATCTCATCCACAGGTTTTTTATTATGTTTCATTAGCTGTTTTATAGCTTCATAAACACAATTTTCACTCCACCACATTAAAGCACCTTTACCAAATCTTTCGCTTATGATTGTAGTGACTCCTTTCTTCTTCAATCCATTAACAGTATATCTTGCTCCTCTACCTTTAGGATTAAACTCTATTTGGTTTCCATGTTTATCTTTACTCTTGATTATCATGTCCATTCCCTCTCTTTGTTAAAAATTTATAACCATTCTCAGTAATTGGCTGAACAAAGTAGTTTCTATCACACTTTAGAAATTCAGCTAATTTCAACTCATTCATAACACTTACAGCATTTACACCTTTCTCGTATTTCTGAATTTGTTGAAAAGTCACAGAAATTGCTTTTGCAACTCTTGTCTGAGTATAGCCACGCATTAGTCTCATCTTCTTTAATTGCAATCCATAAACCTTTTTCAAAACTTTTTCGTTTTGATCTGCTGAAACACCAAACATATTTAAATTAGGTGGAATCAGATGACTTATTTCTGCAATTTTATCTTGGTTTTTTATTATCATAAAAAGCCCACTCCTTTCGTTCTCTCTCTGTCAAAAGTTTCCATTGACCTTGCCAACAAGTCCGACAGAGTAATGACTCGTTAAAAAGGGTACTTCCTACAAACCATGCTAATTTATCTACTTTAGTAGTAAAGCACTTAGCACAAATGAAAGCTAGTTTTTTTGTTTGTATTGTTAGTTTAGGCATATCAATTTAATACCGAATGTCCACGATTCACCAAGCACTTACGATATATTGATTGATGTTCAGTATCAGCATCAACACTTCCTATCCAAAAAATAATATTACTTAAAAAATTTGTATTATTATCAGCAATAGTTTTACAATGTTGCAAATCATTTGTGATTTCTTTTGCTTGATCTGTATTAAATGTTCCTGACTTACCAGCACTATCAATTACTGGATTATAAGCACACCCATTTAAAAAGGCGATAAGTATCGCTACTAAAAGTATGTTTTTCATAACTATTTATCCTCTCTCTTTATAAAGTCGCTGGATGATATTTTATTTGATGTATCTTCCAAGCAACTGTTTTTCTTTGAAGCCTCAGTTTCTTCAGCTTTTCCAACAAGTCTTGTTCTCTCACTATCTGCTTGTCGTACTTCGCTTGAAGCTTCACTATTTGCTTTTGCATCTAGTTTCTCCTTTACAAAGTTTTCCACCTCTATCACAGGTGTTTTGGGATGAAATATAACCCCAAAATCTTTATACACTTCTTCTAGCAAATTAAATGACTTATTTCTAGTGTTAATTGATAATATTAATCCTTTAGATTTAGACATTATTTGCTCTCCTTTTCGTTTAAATAAGCCACCAATAAGCTTTTAATTACTGAAGCTTTTGATACTTTATTTATTTTTGCATAATTTGTTAATCTTTGGTTGAGTTCTAATCCAAGATTAATTCCAAACATGGTACATTTATTTTTATACTTTTTTGTACTCAGGATTGTTTTTTCTATTTGATCTATGTTTAAAGACATTGTTTATCTCCTTTTAGGTTGTTGTCTTTAACTACTACCTGACCTGTATTTCTGTCTTTAGGGTAGTAGCCCTCTTGATTAATACTGTTTTGCCATCTTGCTAATCTCTCAAACAATACTTCATCAAAGCTTTCCCAAGTAAAGTAATTTGTAGGTAATAGTTCTCTATCTATATTTAGTTCAATAGGTTTTGCACCCATTCCAGCTACTATTACTCCAAACTTTCTTTTGGGATTATTCAAATCTGTAACTTGATATTTTACTGTTACAAAATATTCTTTTGAATAATATTTGTTAGGTCTTTTATCTCCAATGCTTGTGACCTTAATTAAGTAATTACCTGATTTAAGTTCAGATAATTTTTGATTTAGATTATCCATTTGCTCTCTCCTTTATTTCTTCTTCTGTAAGTTTTCTAACAGAAGATGGTTTGTAGTTTCCAATAAATGTATCGTCTTTGTAATAAGTTCTTGTCAAATTTTCACACTTAATTCTTTTAGGTGTAAATCCAACAACTTTACCTAAGACCCAACAGTAAGCATCAACATCACTTTGTTTAATCCAAACTAAATCATTTATTTTTAACATATAAGTATTATGTTCATACTTTCGGTTGAATTACAACCCCTAAAATAATGGCTTAAAACCTAGTTTATTTGACATTAGATACAACTAAAACTATAATATTTAGTGTTTTTCGAATCAAAGCAAATCAGTTATAAATGATTCGTTATGATATTTATAAATTTTATGATAGAGAATAATTAATGCGTAAGCAGACAAAGTATATTTTTTTCATAACAAATACTTTTAGGTTATGTGTTGGGCAGTTCATCTCTCTCTACTGCCCAGCACCTTTAGAGGAGATAAAATGACAAAAGATGATAGAGGGAATCTAGACCTTACCAAACAAATAGAAATTAAAGATCAAGAAATAAAAACTCTTAATGATGTTGTAGTTAATTTAAAAAATATTATTGATATGAAAGAAGCTGAGATAACTGCTTATCAATCAAAACAAGTTGCTTTATATAAAGAAATAAAAGATCAAAGAAAAATTAATGTAGATCATCAAAAACTTAATGGTAAATTAAGATTAGAAATATCTACTTTAAAAAAAGATGCAGAAGAAATGTTGCTATACCCATGATTATATTTAACTATCCAATACATAGAAAATATACAAATATAATTTATAAAATTTTAATTGTTATTATTTCTGTAATTGTATTTGTATTGTTAGTATCTTGTAGTAAAATTGATTTTGACCCAACAACAACATCTTTTAAATATTTAATTAAAAAGGAGAGCAAATGGAAACAATGAACTTAAATAGCAGAGAAGCTTATAAAAGGATGACAGAAGCATCTAACAAATGGAGTGAGTGGGCTGAAAAATCTATTGTACTTGATGAAGCTAGAAAAGCTATGTTTAGTAAATTATTCTTAAAATATAAATTAGAAACTAAAACTGTTATTGAAGCTGACCATAAAGCTAGAATAGACCCTGAGTATAAAAAAATTATTGATAGTTATGCTTATGCAGAGGGTCAATTAATAAAAGCAAAATTAATGTATAACAATCTTGATCGTTATTTATCTGTTAGACAAACAGAAGTAAAAAGAGATTTAACTCTTGCTGGAAAACAAGAGGGATAAAATTCTTTAAGTATCATATGCTCCCTTAAAGATAGACCCATAACCGAGAGGGTATGGGTCGCCTTTAATGTTTGGTAATATCTAAATCTTTTAAGTCTGTTGCTTCGGTAATCTTTTCTATTTTGAATTCGTAATTAATAAGTTTTACATCAGGGTATTGGCTCATGTCTCTTACAAGATTTTTAAGTTTAAAATGATTTGGACTTTGATCTACAAACCTTAAACAAACAAAATGTCCAAAAGGATTGTAGTCAGATTCTAATTGAAACTCTACTTCTATAATTACTGCATCTATGTCCATCAGGACACATTACTTCTTTTTGTTCCTGTTTAAAACCTTATCTGTCATCTTAGTAGAAAATGTTGCAGTAAATACAATAATAACTAAATACCAAACACTATCAGGTAAATCGTTAATTATCCTTACCCATTCTTCAAAGTTTGCTCTAGTGCTTTCAAACCAGCCTGTACTTAACATTGATATAAGCCAGATCATTAATATTTCGTCTTTCCAACTTTTATCTTGGCTTTTAATTCTAGTTATATCTACATCTTTAGCCGCTTCTATTTCTGCGGCTCTTATAGTTTTAACCTTTTCAGCTTTATGTTTAAAATGATCTATTGCTTTATTAGCAATCATTTTAGTTAATGGATTTTTTAATAAACCAAATATCATAAATAAGTATTACCTGTTAGCATTAATATTGTTGTCCAATATACCAGAAGAATAGAATAAATTAAATAAGTGAATTTCATGCACCCCTAATATTCCTTATTTTTTATTTTTCAACAATTCTTTACCAAGTTCTGCATAATGAATAATTTTATTGTACTTATCCTCTAAGCTTTCTCCATCCTTGCTTCTAACTGCATATTTCACAATATTACCATCTACAAAGTTAAGCTTATTGGCTAAGATAAATTTTAAAGGACTTATTGGAAGCTTGTAGTGCTTACCACCTATTTGTCTCTCAGTAGCCTTTAAAAGCCCTCTATGAGCCTTTATCGTACCCTTTTTGTTCTGTTTTATACTATTTTTCCTATCCATTTACCTTTATTGTCTAAAATCATTGGGTATAGCATAGGTTGTCCATTTATAATTGCTCCTGTACCTATTACAAATCTTAACCTAAAATTTTTCGAATATTCAAAGGCAAGTGAACTTTGTTTCGTGAGGCATCCACATTGTAAAGACCACACTAAAGAGTCTGGGTTGCTAAAATATTGAATATTAAACTTTGAGTGAAAATGGAACTGACATACATTCTTTCCATACTGCATAGCCAATTTTAAGCCATCTGCTGACATTCCATGAGTAAAAAAACATTCTGTACCATCGCTTAATTTAAGATTTAATTCATCAACCCATTTCCATTTATGATCTACTTCTAAAAATTCATTATATGATCTTAGATAAGCTTTTGGCATACCATGTTTTAAAGCTTTTCTATAAATTAATGATGAGTGATTAGAGTGCAATATTAACATTTCAGGAAATATCTTTTTAAGTTCCCAAATGTATTTCTTGCTAATTCTTAATTCATCTCCAGCACTAGGTAGATCAGGGTCGCTATCGTGAAATGATAATGCGTGTTTATCTAATTCGTCTCCACCATTAACAATTAAATCTGGTTTAATTTTTTTTTTTAATGCTTTAAGAAAATCAAATGCTTGTGGATGATGATATGGAATGTGTAAATCTGAAATGCAAAGAATTGATTTATAACTCATACAATTAATACTTGTACTTGTTTTTTTAATATTTGTAAAGTGCTAGACCCTAGCAGAGAGCAAAATCATAATTACATATCCCATAGCAGTAATTAATGAGCCTGTGCAAATTAATAAAATTTTTTCTAATCGTTTAACTTTATCTTCTATTGCATGAATCTTATCATGCGTTAATTTTTGCATAATTCTGCAAAGTTTTTCGTGAGATTCTATTTTCTGTAATGCGTTTGTTTTAGCCATTATTTTTTTCGTTTTTTTCTTAGGTCTGTATCATGTTTTCTACTACCACGCAAAAAACTATTAACTCTACCAAGACTCCAAGAAGCCATAGATGTACGAGGTCTTGACCCTGAAGATAAAAAAGCACCCTGACCTCTACGATATACTTTTTTTAAAGTTCCTAATGTTATATTTTTTCTACCTTTTGCTTTTGCTCTAAGTATTGAGATTGTTCTAGCAGATAAAGGTTTTCTTCTAACAGCCATTATTTATACCTCGCAACAAACATTGATCTTGGAATTCTTTGACCTTTTTTATAAGCTTCTGACATAGCTTTAATAAGACTTGCTCTAGCTGACCTTTTACCACCTTTAAGACCTGATAAATACTTTTTAGGAATTTTTGTTTTCTTATCTTTTGAAACTCTGCGTCTTTTCATTTTCCTACACTCCTCATAGCCCTAGTATGTGCAGTTTGGAAAGTAGCACCCTTTTTCATAGCATTAGCCATAGATCGCATATGCTTTAAACTATGATGTCTTGCGTGTGCTTTCATAGTTTTTTGTTGTCTTGGTTTTAAACCTTTTATGATTCCTGTTATAGATGCTACTTTAACCATTATCTTCTTTTTTTTCTTTTGCCCATTTTACTTTTTCTAGGCTTGTTTTTTCTTTTTTTGTCTTTTCCATGTCCATAATGATAAGGCATATTATCTCCTAGTTTGAAAATTTACCACCTGACCATTTAGCATCAGGTAATCCATTTTTAAACTCCTTACCTGAATAAGTCAAAACTTGTTTTCTATTAGAGCCATCTTTATAAGAACAATGTACCCAACCACTATTAGGCTCTCCCTCTTTCCAAAACTCTAAAATAAGCTGGTCAAAATCACAGTTGTTTTCTATCCATATTGCAACTTGCAAATTAGATATACCAGCTATTTCAAAATCAACAGCTTCGCCTTTTGTATGTTGGCTAGATTTACTTGATTTCAAAATTTCGCACAAGGCTTCTGTACGATAACCTGAAGTAATAATTATTGGTTTTTCAAACTTTGCTCGTACAGGCTCTAAAACAGCATAACATAAATCAGTAAGATTTTTTATCTCTCCTGATCCAGCTTTATTTTCTATACCATGTCGAATGGCAGTAGATGATTTTTCAAATTCTTCTAATTTAAAATGTTTAGAAAGTTGCATTATTTATTCCATAGTTAAGAAAATAATTTATAACATATTTTTTTATATAAAAACATTATTATTAAATATACCTAAAATTAACTTTTAGCACCTTTAAACCAAGCTGGAAGCCCTATAAATGGTCGGTTATCAAATTTATTTTCTTTAGCCATCTTAGAGCCTTTTTTGTTATAATGTAAAAATACCTGACCACAATGGTTACCTTTAAATTCTTCTCTCCAATGTTCTAAATCACATCCTGAGTATATTAACATATCGCCAGGATTTAATTTAATTTCTATACCAGCTTGTTTTTCTTTACCTGTTGGATCTAAATAAATAGGCCAATCATCACCACCAAGATTTAGTGTTGTAGATATTTCACAACTAAATCTATCTTTATGTCTAGTTAATATATCTCCTTGTTTATAAATTCTAGCATAAGAGTATGTTTCTGATAGTTTTAAGGATGTGTGTTTTTCCATAATTGGTTTTATTCTTTGTAATAAAGTTTCCATAACTAAATCAGCATAATGTGAATAAGTATTTGGAACTTGATTATCTGTCCACACACCAAAATATTCTGTAAAAGGTGAAATATACTTTTGGTCAAATAAAAATCTAGCAACTTTTCTTTTATTTAAAAAATAAGCATAACAAAAATCTGCCATTTCTTTACTTATAGCTTTTTTTAAAACACTATATTTATTTTTTTTGAAAGACATTTAATACTCCTTTCGGTATTGCTTGACAATTCCAATGTATAAATCTAAATGGCTCATAACCCATATCAACAATATATTGATGTGGCATATACGATGGAAAAAATATCATTCTGCCTGGTTTTACTTTAAAATTTACTTGTGATGAGGCATATGTTAATTTTGTTTTATCTTTTTCAGGTAATAAGTTCATTACATTACCTGGTCTAGGATCATCAAATATAGGCATTGATGTTGAATCACTTGCTTTTAAAAAATAAAAACCTGACATATGTCCATTCCAATGTGTATGTAAAGCATGATGTCCACCTCCTTGTTTTGCAAACTCTTGAACCCACATTTCTGTAATAAAAACCTGATAATCAGTTAAGTCAAAACCCATTTCTGTTAATAAATTATGTGAAGTTGCACCAACATAATCTTGTAAATCTTTAAATTTAGGGTCATTAATTAAAGTAGTAGAATGAAATACCTGACCCATGTCTCCCTTATTACCAAAATTTTTATTACGTTTATTTATTTGTGGTTTTAATAATTTTTTAGACTCTTTAATATATTTATCAGAAGCTTTATTTAAACTATTTACAAAAGCTGGTTCGTCTGCAAACCATATAGGACATTTAAAATAATCTTCTCTTTGTAATTGTTTTGGGTAATTTTTCATTTAAATGGCAATCCTAAATTCCATATTACTAAACTATATCTTGATCCTTTTTTTACTGGGCATACTCTGTGCCATAAATGAGAAGGAAAAACAACTAAAGATCCTTTTGGTAATATTTCTTTACATTTTCTTATGTTTGGTTTTTTATCAGGATCTAAATTTCTAAAATCAAATTCTAATTCACCACCTTTGTATTCTTTAGGATCAGACAAAGTAACTGTTACAGATAGTTTTCTAATTTTACCATGTGATGGTGTATTAGGTTGATTATAAACTTTATCCCAACTGTCACAATGCCAATCATAATACTGTCCTTTTTGATATTTTGTAAATTGACATGACTCGCTAAAATCCCATTCAAAATTCCAACCCGCACTTGCATTTGCTTGATGAACATAAGGTTGGATTTCTTTATAAATCCATCTATCATTCATCCAAACAATATTAGAGTCTCGTTTAGTTTTTAAATCTTTTATTTGTTTTTTGCTTAAATTTTTATCACCAAATCCACCAGTTACCGCCATCTGATCCGAAATAGATTTTCCATATTTAATTATATCATCACAAATTCTAAAAGGTACTGCTGATTGAAAATACCAATAATAGTTTGTTAAATTCATATATTTTTGAATATTTACTTATAATAATTTTTATTTACACTATCAATTTTAATATTAGCGGATATGGTAATTCTAGGTTCATTTGTTTTATTTAATGCCTTTACACTATGTAAAATGTGAGAGGGAAAAATAACATATTCCCCTTCTTCAGGGTAAATATCTTCGTGTCCTTTTAAATAATCTAAATTAGCATTATTAAATAAAGCTGGTCTTATCATGCCTATGTATAAACCAATATCCCCATAAGGTGCATATAATGTTAAAGGTGCATGTATTTTTTTATTATATTTTATAAAAAAAACTGATGTAAAATCTGTTGGTAAATGATGGTGAGAAGACATAAATTGATTTTTAGTTGTTACATGGTAAGTTGAAACACCCCATTCATATTTAATATCACCTTTTAAAGGAAGTGTTTTAATAAATTTTTTTATTTTTTTACCTATGGCTTTTTGTAATCCATATTTTTTATAATCAATATTAATAAAATTGGTGTTACAATCATCTCTATAAGAAAGATGAGTAATAGATGGAGTACCATTTTGATCGAAAGAATCCCATTTATTACGATACTTGTCTTTTTTGTAATTAGATAAAATATCTTTTATAAGTTTGTCTTTCTGTATTTCTTTAAAATTTATTTTTTCACTCCAAATAGGAGTGGCAAATAATTTTTTTATTGCCATATAGATTTAGTTAAAATTGTCAACTATCTTGATACCCAAGCAGATCCATTCCAATCATAAGTAGTTAATGGGTCTTCTTCATCATTTGATTTAAAAGCAATCCAACCTTTATTATTATCTAATTGATAAAGGTCTTCATCCCAATTAATATTGTAAAACCACTCAGGGTTTTCTTGTCCATCATCAATTATTGATGGAAACGAAATAGGTGCTTCCCAATCATTATCATTATTTAAAATCCAAGATTGAAATGTTTGAGGAGCAATAAATACATCTTTTTCTTCATTATAAACATAACCTAAACCCGCATATTGTTTTCTAAAATTACTATTGTAAGAGGTTTGTTTCCAAATTCCACCTTTAAAAAGAGTTTGACAATATGTTTCACCATCAACGTGCATATCATTTTCTCCTAATGATCCATCTGTTGTAGGCACATCATTATCTATAACTACTATGTTTTCTACAACTAAATGTGTATCAGATGTAAATCCTGTAGGATCTGTTTGTAATTTTAGTTTTGCAAAATGTGCCATATAATTATCTTTAACTTATTGTTAATGTACCACTAACTGTAAATACAGCAATTTTATCTCCACCTGGATGTGTTGCTGTCGCATTTGTTCCTGGACTTACACTTAAACTAGCTTTAGAAGGTGTCCTTACAATTACTACTCCTGAACCTCCACTTCTACCAGTTGAAAATCCTGGTACGCCACCAGGTGTATTTGATCTTCCACCAGCACCACCACCTGTATTTGCAGTTCCATTTGATGAACTTGTGCCACCATTTCCGCCACCGCCTGAACCACCTGATCCACCACCTGATCCAGTTGGGCTACCGCCACCGCCACCACCAGCAAAAGTTGTTATAGAAAATCCTGGTACACCACCACAGTTAATTAAATTTGGTGCTCCAGCACCTCCAGCTTGACTTGATGGATGACTACCTCCATCGGCAGTTGCTCCTCCACCACCTGAACCATGTCCACCTGATGACGCATTTGGGCCAGGTTGTGCTCCACCATCATTACCTTGTGGCGGACTAAAAGGCGGAGTATTTCCACACCCTTTGGTAGAGGCAAATAAACCACTTCCACCACCTGATCCACCAGGGCCTCCAGCCCCACTTTGACCTCCTGATCTTCCACCACCACTTCCTGTAATCATGTTACATCCTTCAACGCCACACGCACCAAAAATTGAATTACCTCCATTAGATGCTCCAGTACTATATCCAGGCCCTGGTGCACCCGCACCACCGCCACCAACAGTTATTGTAAAACAACCAGCACTAAGTTCTAAAGCTGTAGCTTGTAAAGGAGAAGGCCCAAAACCTGATGCTCTATAACCTCCAGCCCCAGCACCTCCAGCCCCACCTGTTCCAGCACCTCCGCCTCCAGCAACTACTAAAAAGTTAGTAGTAAATGTTGAAGCACCTCCGCCTGAACCAAATCCTAAAATTTGATAACCAAAAGATTTACGATTAGAAGATTGTTTTTTTTCTCCTTTTCCACCTAATGTTGGTTTAAAATCAATATTTTTCATAATTAAATCTTTTACGCATCATTTGCAGAATCAGTTGTATAAAATAATTTAATTCCTAAAAGTCTTGCATCTGCTGTTAAATCATCTGCTGATACATCTCTTGAAACTTGAAAAAAAACATATTCGTTATCTCCTGGAGAACCAGCTATTGTAACTGCACCACTTTCTGCTGATACATCTAAATCATTTGATGTACCACTATGTGCTTTAGCAGTTGCAACAACTTGTGTTCCAAATGCTGTGTTTAAATCTCCATTATCAGCTAATGCAACACCTGATAATCCCCATGCAGTAGTTCCTGTATTTGTTGATGTTGCTGTAAAAAAAGCTTGAAAAGTTACTGTTCCAGCGTTCCATGATTTAGGAAAAGCAACAGCGAATTGTGCAAATTCATCTGAATCTTTATCAAAATCTAAAGATTTTATTTCAGGCCCATTAGATAATTCTACTTGTGCCGCTTCTGCTCCATTTGTTGTGTTAGGGTACATAGCTAGTGCTGGAATCCAAATAGTTTCTTTACCAGCAATTTTTACTGCTGATGATCCTGATTTAAGAACACCTGTACCTTTAGGGTTTAAATTTAAATCAACATTTGTTTCTCCACTTGAACCTATAATTGGCCCATTACCAGTTGCCGCATTTGTTATTTCTACTTCATTAACTGCTGACCCTGTTGTTTGAAATATAATTTGTTCATTACCACTTTCATCTCCAATAAAATGAGCATCGTCTATTAAAATATTGTGTGAGTTAGTATCTAAATTTCCACCAAGTTGTGGAGAAGTATCATTTACTAATTCAGTAGATACTGTGCTATCTAAAAAATTAACAGTATTTGCAGAGTAATCTATTGTTGCAAAACTTATATCATCTGTTCCATCAAAAAACTTAATTGTTGGGCTTGAAGCTGAAGTGGTATCTAACCACATAGTTCCAGCCGAAGCACCACTTGGTCTTGATGACCCTGAGTGCATTGTATTAATAGCTGTAAGTGCATTATTTAAATCTGTTCTAAATGCTGGAAAGCCTTGATTGGCTATATTCATATCATGTTGTGCCATATTTTCTTATACTCCTTTTAAAAACCTTTTGCAATAAAATCAAATTTTCGGCTTACTGCTGACCCACTTGAATTTTTAAATATAACATCAAATCCACTTATACTTCTATTTGATATTTCGTAAAAATCTGAACTTTCCATATTTTCTGCTGTTATACCTATGGCATAATTAACAGAAAAAAATGGACTTGTAAATACAACAGATTTAGTTCCAGCACCTGATGTAATATCATTATTACTTATTATTCTATCAACCATATCAATAGTTACTGTAACTTCCTCAATAAGTGGTGTCGAAGAATTATCTAAACTTTCAATTAATAATCTAAAGTAAAAAAATCTTGCATTGTATTCGCCAATTACAAAATCTCTAAATGATGAAATAGTAATATTATCACTTGAAGTAGCAATTTGTAATACTGATCTTACATTTTCAGGTGTATTTCCATCAAATGAATCTTTTTGATCGTCAAAATTTCCCGATCTAGCATCAAATACATCATCAATATTATCTGCTGTTTGTATAATTGATGCTGTTAATCTAACTGTTGTAACAACTCCTATATCTATTGGCGTACCAAAAAAATATGTTGCACTAGATGGTAAACTATTTGCAGTAGGACTTGAGTCAAATAATTTATTACTGTCATCAAAATTACCTGATGCACTATCAAATTGAACTGTTGATTCTAGTCTTAATTTATTATCTGAAACTGCAAGATTAGTGCTAAATCCATCATCAAAATCACCTGTTAAATCATCAAAATCTCCTTGTGCAGAATCAAAAAAACTTACTCCATTAAAATTGGGATGTTCTGATTGTGTTTGCACAGCATTAAAATTTAAAGCACCAGCAACAGTAGAAGAAACAATAGTTTCATTAATACTTAAATTTCCAAGTTTATCAACAGCTTTGATGAGATAACTACCAATCCTAGCTGGAACTACAACAGATGTTCCAGGTCTTGAAACTTTTTGAACTAAATTAACTGAACTTGCCCACTCAGCATTTGAAGTTAAAGGAGAAAATCTTATAGAATAATATGCAAGATCAAGATCCGAAATACTTTTCCAACTAAGATGTGCTTCTTGACCAACTATATTACAACTAAAATCTGTAACATCTGATGGACTTGCAGTTCCACCTATAATAGTTCTTGAAGCTGATACATAGCTTGACGAAACTCCAAGAGTATTGACCGCTTTAACCCTTACATTGTACTGTTGTTGATCTATTACATTAAGAACTCTATGATTTAATCCTGAACCTTGTGCGTAAATAATAAAATTAGAATCTGAACTTAATTTATATTCTACTTGATAAAAATCTATAAAAGCATCAGGACTTGCACCAATAGCAACATCTAAAGCTACAATTACAGTTCCATCATTATATTCAATAAGTTGGTCAGATAATGTTACACTTGCTGGTGGTTGAACAGTAAATGGGTTAGGTAAAGTAGTTGATGGTGTGGAACTTACTTGTGCTTTACTTGCCCAAGTATAGTGACTAGCTTGATATTCAACAAGAGATAATCCTATTGTAAAATCTTCGTTAAATGTAATACCCATAACTCTAAATGCTTTTGCAGAAAAACCTAATGAACTATGTGTAATATTTACAATATCTCCTATGGCTAAATCATAAGCATCAAAGCTTACATTTAATCCTAGTGTAATTGCTTCTCTTGATCTTCTTAAAATAACTTCTGCCATCTCCTCAGCTTGGTATGGTGAAGTCAATGTCTTAAATGAAAATCTACCCTCTAAAAGAAATCCACCATCAGCAGTTTTCATAGTTGCGTGTTGATCTGCACTTGTAAGTCCACTATCGTCTATTGGTGGAAACTGAACTTCATCTACTTGGAAGTTTCTAGCTGGATTTACAAAACCAATAATAACTCTATTGTATCTTTCATTCTTTGTTGGAATAGATAAATTATATCCACCAATAATATCATCTTCTGTTAATGTGATTGATGCACTTCCTGTTGTCTCAATAATTAATTTATATTTTCCACCTGTATATGGAAGATAACCTCTGCAACCTTTTAATAATTCTCTAACATTATCTATAATATTTTGAGATGTATCTATAACTGAATTTGTATCAAATATATTAATATCACTCGCACCTGAATATGGTGTAACTTGAGTTTCGCAAACTACTGAAGCATCATAAAAAGATTGTAAGTCTATTTCTGAAACAGCAATACCTTTTCCATATCTTGCATTTGTTAAATAATCTAATAAACACCAAGCTGGATTTGTTTTGTGTGCCGCAGTTTGAGCCGCAAGACCTGAATTATAAAATACTACTTTTTTACCTTTAATTTTAGCTTGTACTTTTGGTATTCCTGTAAATGCGTCTTGATTCCATTTAAACCTTAATGCTAAATAACATAAACCTCTTAATCTGTGATTGCTACCCCAAGATGATAATGTAGAAAGTAAATCAGATGCAGATTGGTCATCTGTTCCAAAGTGAGGTTCTATTCTAATTAAACTTTCACTATTTTTATAAAAATTACTATCTCCACTTCCTACTTCAACTTCTGTACCATGAGATAACGAAGATGCAAATGTAACTACTTTGTCATCAACTCTTACTTCTTCTATTGAGTTTATTTCTCCCTCTGACATAACTATTGCCATATATAAATAAGTGTTATCTGTACCTGAAGTTTCCATAAAAACTCTAGTACCACCAACAAGTCTTTCTCCATATATTACAGGAATATTTGCATCATTAGATTGTTTGTTAAGTAATATACCTCGTTCAAAATCATCAAATTCATTTGTACCAAAATCTTCTATTTCAGGAACTTTTGGTCTCAATGCCCATGCAAGGAATAATGTAACTCCTAAAGATACAAGAGGATTAGCACTTTTAAAAAATGATACTGCTTTTGTTACTGCCTTTACTATTCCACCAAATCCACCAAAACCCATTATGCTCTACCCCATTTAATATCTTGAACTGTTTGTGATGAAAAGTCCATTCCAACATCTGCACTAAAAAATCTTTGTTGTGATGTGTTATTTGTTTTACGACCATTTTTTTTTTCAAAGTCTGCCCAATTAGAAACTATTGATAATCCAACAGCACTTGTATTATCGGTTTCAGATATTTCATAACTATCTATCTTTCCACGATATAATAAAAATGGGTCTGCAATCAAAGCATTAGAGTCATTTAAAAAACCTCTATAAATATCTACACTATCATTAACAACATTTTCATTTAAAACTGTTGATATAAATGTCTGATCTGCACCTGATAAATTAATATTAACACTTGATTTAGTTATATCTGTTTCTTCTGTGTGATTAGAAATACCTAATATAAAATCACTTGCACTATATGTAACCGATGAGCCTGATACTGATGATGTTAAAGAAAATGAACAATCTGTAAGATTAACAGGAGTACTAAAACCAATAGTGATAAGGTGTACTGGTCTAATATCATTTGTCGCTAGTTCGTTCTTTACTGCTGTCGTTAGTGATCTCGTCATAATCCTCTATAATTTTTCTTGTTACTTTCATTGAATCATAAATGATCCATTTAGCATTTTTACTAGGAAACTCATTATTATTCAATTTTAAATTTTTTATATCTATATCTTCAGCATTAACTATTTCTTCTGCTAATACATCAACATTTATATAATACTTAATTTTATAAAGTTTCTTCGACATCAAAATCAAATTGATACAATAAATTTCCATCTTTATCAGCACCTACTGTACCAAATTCTTGAATATCATTAGTTAAATGAACTGTAAAAGGAACATTATCATAAGTAACTGCTGAATCATCTGCTAAAGCAGTAATTAATGGTGGCTCTATTGTAACAGTAGCCGCATTTGAAGAACTTGTAACATCAGAAACAACCATATAAACTTTATCATGTGAAGCAAACTTTAAAAAATCTCCAGCTTTAAAACGACCAGCACCATCTCCAGCAAAAGCATCCATAGCAATAGTAGTATCTCCAACTGCGTGAACACCATTTACTAAAACACTTCCAGTTTCACTACCTCTAGCATCTTCTATTTCAGGTGGGATTATTGTAAAGTTTTCTTTACCTGATCTTTGTTTAATAATAAAAGCCATAAGTTCTCCATAAACATCTGATCTTTTTGCAGTAATTATTCTTGCAGTAAAACCAAATCTTTGGTTATCAATTTGTCTTGCAAGTTTTTTACCTGATTGAGATTTGGATATAATTGTATTTTGGATAGACTTAATACCCATTGTTTGAAATTTAGCATTAGATATTGGAAAAGCACCTGACATTAGATTAAGTTTTTACTCCCTCTTTCATTAACTGCATTATTAATTATTTGTGTAATAGTTCCTCTGTTTCTAACTAACAGATCATCAAAACCACTTGCATCTAAAGTATTTATATTAAAATTAACTGTTGTCTGTCCACCAACTGTACCTCTAGCGGCTTGTGTAATTTGTCCTGTTTGATTTGGTACAAACATTTCAGGCCCTCTTTCGCCAACTACAACTGGTTGTCCTTTTGATACCGCACCACCTTTAGCAAAACCAGTAAAAAAAGATGCTATTGCTAAAGGATTGCCACTAGCGGCTGATAAATTTCTTTGTTTTTCTTTTTCTTTTGTAATTAATTTCTCAATCGCAAGTTCTACAGTTTTTCTTGCAACAATTTCTATTAACGCACTTAACACATTAACTAATAATGTTCTTGCCATATTTTTAAATGTATCAGATAATTTTTCTCCAAATACTAATGCTCTTGCTAATCCTTGTGACATTTTTGTGATTCCACTATCAATACCCTCAACAATAATCATTCTTATATTTTTAAAATTATCTTCTAAATTTTTAATTGCACCACTATTTAATTCTCTAAATTTAGCTATAGCTTTTTCTGTTGCACTTGGAACACCAACAGATAATTCATGTTCAAAATCATGTATAATTTGTAAAGATGATTCTAATGGCTCTACAAAACCATCATTAGCATCTGCACCTGAAAGTATATCTGATAATTTTTGTACTTCTTCTGTTGTTTCTTTTGTTGCACCTGTAAATGCTTTAATTCTTTCAATAAGATTGTTTATAACTATACCAGTTCCGATAAGCACTTTAATAGTGCTACCAAACGCAACCAATAATATACCCAAAACATCTGTTAATTCTCTAAAGTTATCTGCTAACAATTTAATTCCTTTAGCGGCTGTAACTGTTGCTTGTGCTAAATTTGTTCCAATAACTATTGCTATTCTTTCTAATTCCTCTGCATTTTTTTCTAAAAATTTATCTAAGTCTCCAAATTGATTTTTTAACTCTGTAAAGAATCCAGCATCTAGTAAATTCTTTTTAAATGCAAAAACTTTATCTCCAAGCATTGACATTGTACCACCAAATGTTCTTGCTAAATCATCTGTTGCTTTCCCAAATCTTCCATTTCTACCAAAAACATCTTCAAATGCTTGTACTGTTGATTGTATTGAAACTGTTGCACCAGCTTGAAAACCAAGCATATTTCTAACACCTTTTTCTCTAAATAAATCTGCCGCACCAATACCAGCACTAAATGATCTTTGTATTTGTTCAGCAGTTGTCCTAAAATCTAATCCTGTTACTGCCGCTACATTACCTGTTATCTCTAACATTTTTTGTAGGTCATTGGCATTGTCTGTTACAGTTGCTAGAATACCTGACCCAGCTTGTATTTCTTCTAGAGAAAATGGAACTTTAGATGCAAACTTGACCATGTTTTCAAAAGCTTTTGCACCCTCGTTAGTATCTTTAAGTAAAAATTTTAATCTGACTTGTAAATTTTCTAATTCTCTACCTGTATTAACTAAATTTCTAATTACTAACCCAGCACCTAATCCGACAAATGCACTCTGTAAATTAAAAACAGCACCTTTAACTTTTGATAAAGCACCTTGCACTCTGCCTAGAGCCTGTTTAGTTTTATCTCGTGCTACTATATCTATATTGAGTCTTTGATTTGCCATTACTTATATTTCCTTGCTTGTGCTAGATTCTTTTCTTTATTATACTCATCTTGTTCTTTTTTCAAGTAAGCTATCCAAAGATTATAATGGCTTAAAGGCATATCTAATACCTTTTGGATTGGTATTTTAAGTCTATCAGCAACCACTAACAAAGATTGTATGTCAGGGTCGCTATTTACTTTTTTACAGATTCTTCTATTGATGTATCTACAAGTATTTTATTTGCTATTGATGCAATAATATTTGAGTCTGCTTTTTTTTGTAAAGCAAATTTATCTAATGGGTCAAAAGCTTTAACTAAATCGCCTTTGTCATTTTTAACCATAAGCTTCATCATTAATAAATCAACAAGAACTGTCAAATCTTGAAAGTTGCTTGACTTTTTAAAAATAATATTTTTTTGTTCAAGTGTTAAAGGCTCTGAATAAAAAACAGATGGATTACCATGTTCGTCTTTCCATTCAGGAACTTCAATAGTAATAGTTTGCAGAGTCTCAAAATGAGTTTTTACTCTATCTATAACTGACATAAATTATTTATTAAGCAGTTCCTCTTGTTAATGCTCCTGTGCCTTGAAAAGTAACTGATCTAGTAGTTATTGCATCTAATCCAACATTAACACTCATTCCTGTAACAATTCCTGAGCCTGAAAAAATCTCATCTCCTGAACCATCACCTTCAGGGCCTAATACAAAAGATATAGAAGTTCCAGCAGTTAATGTTTGTTGTGGAGAGTCAGTTTCATCATAACTCATTTCTAAAGTTCCTGAAAATGATGTTCTTCCAGCTACAAAGGTTTTTGTACTATCAGATAGTTGTGTGTCCTCTACTACATCAGCAGTAGTTTCAAGTGTGTAGCCAGTAAGTTCACCTATACCAGTTCCACCAGCTTTTACTACTCCTTCTTTTCCGAAGTGTGTTGCCATTTTTTATTTTCCTTTTTGCTTGTTTGTTTTTCTTGTTTTTCTTGTTTCCAACCTAAATCTAAAAAATTATCAAGTTGAGTTTCGTTAATAATAATCTCATTCCCATCCTTATATAATTTAATGTCTTTAGCCATAAAGTCTTTTACTATTTATCTTCTTCTTC
>VTLG01008924.1_pt1 | contig 18994 bp, 17 predicted proteins | sample 4694571 | NCBI WGS metagenome assembly VTLG01 (sample SAMN12604809, study PRJNA352737) | marine metagenome | biome: ENVO:00000447; feature: ENVO:00000209|ENVO:00000569|ENVO:01000036; material: ENVO:00002151; isolation source: viral sequences binned using virsorter ...
GTTACATTTAACGCAAGTACAAACGAAAACTTTGTGACACACGCTGAAAAAGATTATGTGATGTCAATTCTTACTGCTGGTGGTGGTACAGGAAGTCAGGGACAACTTGTGAGTATTGCTGATACAGTAAGTGGTACAGGAACAGCTTCTATTACAATTACTGATAATACGATTTTAGGCAGTGCTGCAAAAGTAAAACTTACTGCAACTATTCTCAAAACAAGTGTATCACAGAAAACAAAAACAACCAAACTTATGAAACAGATGAAGGTGACTACTGGCACAACTGATGCTTATGGAACTCGGCCAGGAGACAGGGATATTTCTCTGGGCCGTGCTGATGCATTTAAACTGGTAGGTGTGTTTGACTCACAGGACACTTCTACTGATGCAGTTGCTCCTGAGCTAACTTTGAGTGGAATCTCTGGAACATTTACCAGAGGGGAAAAGATTACAGGTGCAACAAGTGGTGCTACTGGTAGAATTATTGATACATCTAGTCCTATGAGTTATGTTTCAACAAACAGTTTGACTTTTACTACTGAGAAAATTACAGGTGCAAGTTCTGATGCAACAGCGACAATTACTGCGACAACTGATGGTGATATTGTAATTACATCAAAGTATTTACTTGATACAGGACAGCGTGATAACTACTATGATATTGCAAGAATTACTAGAAAGAGAGGTCAAGCAGCACCTATAGGAAGACTTCTCGTAGTTTATGATTATCTTGAGCATGGTGCTGGAGATATGTTTACGGTTGACTCTTATGTTGATGTTGCAAAACAGATGGAATATGATGATATTCCAGTATACTCTGCTTCAAAGATTGATGTAGATGAGCCAGTACCATCAGGTAAGTTTCCATTGTATGATACCTATGATTTCCGTCCAAGAGTAGATGATGTTGCAGGTGCATCTGCAACTCTATCAACGGTTGATGAGATAACGGGTCTTTCCTTTAATTTCTACAGTAGAACTTTCGGCGGTACGGGTGGTACAACTTCAGACACTCCAAAGCCAGGTTCCTTTATTCAGTCTGATTTTGAATATTATCTTCCCAAATTTGCATCTTTGATTTTAACTAGTAAGGGAGCTTTTAGAGTAGTTGAAGGTCAAAGTGCTGAAAATCCATTACTACCAAAAGTTCCAGAAGATAGTATGCTATTGGCCACTATGTTTATTCCGGCGTATACTTTCAAGCCACAAAATGTGACCATAAGAAAGATAAAGCACCGAAGATATACTATGAAGGATATTGGTAAGATTGCCAAGAGATTGGATCATGTTGAATATTATACAGCACTAAATTTATTAGAAAGGGATGCTGAAAGTTTTGAAGTAACCGATGCAAATGGATTAAACCGATTTAAGTCTGGTTTTGTTGTAGATAATTTCAAAGGCCATCGTGTAGGTGATACTGTACATAGAGATTATAAAAACTCTATGGATTTTGAACTTGGACAATTGCGACCAAAGCATAAAGCAAAAGCTGTTAATTTAATAGAAGGTGTTTCAACCGATGCAGAAAGAACTGCCGCTGGTTATAAAAAAACTGGTGATCTAATTACTCTTCCATATACAGAAGAAACATTAACAGAGCAACCTTATGCGACAAGGACAGAGAGAATTAATCCTGTTGTTCAATCGGTATGGGTAGGAACCATAGAACTGTCGCCAGCATCTGATACATGGTTTGAGACTGAAGTTTTACCAGAACTAATTATTAATGAAGAGGGTGATTATGATGCAGTTCTAGCTCAAGAAGCAAATAATCTTGGTGTTATTTGGAACTCATGGCAAACACAATGGTCAGGAGTTGTTGAAACCAGAACGGAAAACTTTACAGAGGGTGGAACACAATTTTCGCCTGATAGATTTGATGTAACAAGAACTATTGAAACTACAAGAACAGATCAAACGAGAACTGGTGTTGATACGCAAGTTGCTCTTAGAGTTGATAGAGAATCACAGGGATTGCGAGTTGTTTCCACAACAGCCCTTCCAGTTGTTCGTGCAAATACTATAACTTTCACAGGTGAGAATTTTAGACCTAATAGTAGATTGTATACGTTCTTTGATAAAACTGCCGTAAGTGCTTATGTTACACCAGCAAGTACAACTTATACTACTGATTCAACTCCCGCAGCTGGAAGTATTCTGATTACATCAGCAACAGGTAAAGTAGAAGGAACCTTTGCAATACCCGATCCAAAGGTTGATGGTAATCCTCAGTGGACTACAGGTGATATTGAGTTTAGACTTACTTCAAGTAGTTTTAATGGTATAGTTACTACAGAAGCAGAGCCGGGAACAGCAGGAAGTGCAACATACTCTGCACAGGGATTGTTGGAATTGCAACAAGAAACTATTATTGCCACAAGAAACGCTGAAGTTTCAAGAACAAGTGTAGAACAGGATACTTCTTTTAATACGGTAACAGTAAGTGAGGTTCGTTCATTTGCTGGTAATTTCGATGAAGAACAAGCTGCAGCAAGACAAGCACAAGCAGAAGCAGCTGCAAGTTCTGATGATGGTAATAAGAAAAGTTCTGGAAATTCTCGTAAGAGAGGATCATCAACAGGAAATTGTTTTATTGCTGGAACGCAAGTAATGATGCATGACCATACATTGAAAAATATTGAAGATGTGCAAGTAGGTGACAGACTTCATAGATTAGATGCCGAGTCAAACGAAGTTCTTGCCCTTCAAAATGATGGTGTTACTGGTGGACGCAAATTAGGTTCTATCAATGGAGGTGAACACTTCTTCACCGAAGATCATCCTCTTAAAACGCCTGATGGGTGGAAATCAATCAATGCTAAAATGTCAAGTCTCAAATATAATATAGGAGCAATTGGTGAGTTGCGTGTGGGAGACACCATTATCGGTCATGCTGGAGATGATACTGTTATAACTTCTATAGAAACAAAAGAAGTGCCAGAGGATACTCCTGTATATAACTTTGAACTTGATGGCGATCACGAATATTTTGCTAATGGTTTCTTGGTGCATAATAAAAATACTGGCGGTATCGGCGGCGATCCTTTAGCACAGACATTTAGGATTCAGAATGATGGTTCTAATTCGGGTATTGGAGGATTTATAACTTCTATTGATTTATATCATCAAGCAAAAGATGATGTTCTTCCTGTAACGGTGGAGTTACATAATGTTGTAAATGGATTTCCTGGCCCCAAACTTATACCTTTTGGTAGAGTAGTAAAAAATCCAGCAGATATTAATGTTTCTGCCACTGCTGCTACGGCAACAACATATACATTCCCCTCACCAGTTTATGTGGAAGCGGATACTGAATATTGCATGGTTGTCAAAGCAAAAACAGATCAACATAAAATTTGGATTGCTCGAACAGGTGAAACTGATATCGGTGGTTCACGAACTATATCTGAAACGCCTCATACTGGTCTTTTGTTTAAGGCTGCTAATACAAGTTTCTGGGCAGTAAGTCCAGCAGAAGATATGAAGTTCTCAATTAAAATTGCTAAATTTACCACTGATACTGATGGAGTGGCTGCACTTACAAATGATGATGTTCCAACAAAAACTCTACCCAATGACCCAATTATTATTACTGATGCTAGTACGACAATGAAAGTCAATCATCCTGATCATCATATGTACGCCACAAGTAATAATGTGACAATTTCTGGAGTCAAATCTGCTGCAACTACAACTTTGAATGGTTCAATTAATTCTACAACAACTACTTTGACATTATCTAGTGGAACTAATTTTGATGATACTTCTGGAATATATTCAAAACTAGCCAATAATCTGTGGTTTATTAAAATTGATGATGAGATTATGACATATACTACAATTAGTAGTAATGCTGTGTCTGGACTTTCACGAGCAGTGGATAGTACAACTGCCGCAGAGCATGCTGATGGTGCGATAGTAGAACTTTATCAAGCACATAAAGTGCCGTTTACAGAAATTAATAAGACGCATACTTCACTTGCAAATCCAGAGATTGATAGTTATACTCTGACCCTATCTACTACACCTGTAGTTGATGGGTCAACCACAGCTGAATCTTCAGTTGGTGGTTCAGAGGTAACGGCAACAGAAAATGCAATTATGGATTTATTCTCAACTCAGATTGGTTTGATGGAGTTGCCAGGCACTTCTGTCTCTGCTCAGGGATTAATAGTTAGAGCTACAAGTCCATCAGGTAGTCAGACATCTTTTCAAAACACCCGTGATGATGAACTTGTTCCTACTATTAAGTTTCCATTGAATGATAACTATAAGTTTGATGTTCCTTATATGATATGTTCAGCAATTAATGAGACAAATGAACTGTCTTCACGAAGATCGTTTGAGGCACAACTTACATTAAAAACGGATTTAGCTAGACTTTCTCCTGTTATTGATTTGGGTAGAACATCTATGATTGCAGTTGCAAACAGACTTAATAATATAGATTCATCTTCTGATGTGTATCCTACATCTGGATACGTTGGCTCTGAACGTGCAGAAGGTGATGAAAATGCTGCAATTTATCTTACAAAACAAGTTACATTAGAAAATTTAGCAACAGGAATAAAACTTTTATTTGCTGCTCATCGTCCATCTTCAAACGATATTAAAGTGATGTATAAAATTTTGCCGATTGATGAGTCTGAAGATTTTGATAATCTAGGTTATACTTATTTTAATACAGACGGCTCTCCCGATGCGACTGTATCACCATCTGCATCTATTAATGACTTCCATGAATATGAGTATACTGCTGGTCTTAATGATGATGGTTTTGGAACTCCTTTACAAGAGTTTATAGCATTTCAGATTAAGATTATTATGCAAGGAACTAACTGTGCAGAACCACCTAGAATTAAAGCAATGAGGGCAATTGCATTAGGAACATAGAATGGAGAGAGTATATAAGCAAGTTGAGGGTCATTCTGATTTAGCAAGAGATTCCAAATCTCACGCTATTATTAATCGTAATACTGACGCATATGAGCAAGCAAAGAAACGTGCTGCAGCTGCACAAAGACAAAGAGATGAAATACGAGACACAACGAGAGAAATAAACCATCTCAAATCAGAAATGCATGAGATTAAACACCTTCTAAAAGAACTATTGGTTAATCAATCTTAACTTGGAGGGCAATCACTGAGGTTAGTTTACATATAAATATGTAGAAAAGGAAGATAGTATGGCCACGCCTTCAACAAAAGCTACATTAAAAAGTTACTGCCTCAGGGCACTTGGGTTTGGAGTTATTGATATTAACGTATCTGATGACCAAGCCGATGACCGTTTAGACGAAGCACTTCAATACTTTGCTCAGTATCATTACGATGGTATTGAGAAAATGTATCTCAAACATCTAATCACTTCAGATGATGTAACGAGAGCTCGCTCTGATGCATCAACGACAGCAACTGATACAGCAGACAGTTCAATTACCGCAACGTGGAAAGAAGGAAAGAACTTTATTCCAATTCCAAGTGCTGTGGTATCTGTTGTACGAGTATTTCCATTTACCGATACTGGTGCTGGAAGTAATATGTTTGATATTCGTTATCAGTTACGTCTAAATGACTTATTTGATTTTTCCTCAACATCTGTTATTCAATACCAAATGACAATGGACAATATTGATTTATTGGAACACATACTTGTTGGTGAAACTCCTATTCGTTTTAATCAACACCAAAATCGTTTGTATGTTGATATGGATTGGGAGAACGATGTAACAGCTGATGTAGACTATATGATTATTGAATGTTATAGAAAACTAGACCCCACAACATACACAGATGTTTATGATGACATTTATCTCAAAAGATATGCAACTGCACTGATTAAAAAACAATGGGGTGCAAACCTTAGTAAGTTTAATGGTGTTACTATGCTTGGTGGTGTTGAGATGAATGGTGAAGCTTTATACAGTCAAGCACAAGAAGAACAAAATAAACTTGAGGAAGAGATTCAACTTGCCTTTGAGTTACCTATAAACTATATGGTTGGGTAAGTGAATGGCAGTTAATACAGCATTTCATACAAGCAATCTACATTCTATTGCAACCGAAAGAAATCTTTATAGTGACCTTATAAAAGAAGCCATACAGATTTATGGTCATGATGTTTATTATTTGGATCGTGATCTTGTTGCAGAGGATACTATATTAGGAGAAGATTCTCTTTCCAAATACAGAACACAGCATCCCATAGAAATGTATATGGAAGATTCTTCTGGTGGATTTGCCGGTGAACGAGAAATAATGAATCAGTTTGGATTGCAGAATTTAAGTGAAGCAACCTTTGTTGTTAATAAAGAAAGGTTTCAAGAGTTAGATAGGCAAGTACAAATTGAGGATGGTACAGATACAAGCTCTGGTGGTTCAATACAATTAGAAGCTGGAAGTATAGATCAATCATCATTATCATCAACATTAAGTACAGCTACACAAAGTTTTATTTTTGACGAAAGTGGAGAGAAGGTAGTTTTAGAAAATGATAATACAGGAAGAATATTATCTGAAGAAAGTGGTAATGAGTTTTATATTGTTTTAGATACCGCTGCAACGGATTCTGATAGACCACAAGAGGGTGATGTAATTTATCATCCAGTTCTGGATAAGATGTTCCAGATTAATTTTGTGGATCACGATGAACCATTTTATCAATTAGATAGTAATCCTGTATACAAGATGAGATGCCGTCTGTACGATTACAGTTCTGAAATTATTGATACAGGTATTTCGGATATTGATGCGATTGAAAGTGAACAATCACAAAGCGCACTTATCTACCAGTTTACTCTGGAACAATCTTCAGCAGTTACAGAAGACATTCGATTGGAAACTGGCACAGACGATCTTGATACTGGACTGTTACTTGAAGAAACAGATGGTGACAATATACTTGGTGAGAGCGATAGCACTTCTGTTGGTGAGAGTATTCTTCTTGAACAGGCTGCTGATAGTGGTGACGATGCATACCTGATACAAGAGGACTATATAGTAGGTGACTTTGATGAAGACAAGACATCTCAAAATGAACTATTTGAAGCTAAGAGTAGAACAGTTTTGGATTTCAGTGAATCAAATCCATTTGGGGATGCAGGGAGTAGTTCATAATGTTAGGACAACAATTCTATCACGAAACAATACGCAATATAGTTGTTGCTTTCGGTACGCTGTTTAATGATATTCAGCTTGTTCGCAAGGACAATTCTGGAACAATAACACAAACTATGAAGGTTCCTCTTGCGTATGGCCCAAGAGAGAAGTTTCTTGTGCGATTGCGTGAAGATGCAGATTTGACAAAACAGGTAGCAATTACTCTTCCTAGAATTGGATTTGAGATTCAAGCTCTTTCTTATGATGCTACTCGAAAGATGAGCAGGGTTCAGAGATTTAAGAAAGTAAAGGGTGCCAATACAAAGCAGTTAGATACACAGTACATGCCTGTTCCCTATAATTTAGAATTTGAATTGTATATACTGGCAAAACAATCTGATGATGCGTTACAAATTGTAGAGCAGATACTTCCTTACTTTCAACCAGATTATGCATTAACTATTAATGACATGGCAGATATGGGTATCTCCAGAGATATTCCTATTGTTCTGAATAGTATTGGATATGAGGATACTTATGATGGTGACTTTACTGCTCGCAGGGCATTAACATACACTCTGTCATTTACCACTAAATTTTATCTATATGGCCCTGTTACTTCTGCTAAGGTTATCAAGACTGTACAAGTTGACCAGTACACAGACTTGCCAGACCAATCACCGAAACGTGAGCAAAGGTATAAGGTTGTACCAAATCCAACATCTGCTGATGCTGATGACGATTTTGGATTTAGTGAAACTACATCGTTCTTCCAAGATGCTCAAGGGTTTAATCCAGAAACAGGCGAAGATGATAATAAATCGTGATGGAAAAGAACTCTAGATTAAGAATCGATAAAGAGCTCGGTGTTATAGATAAGATTGTTCCTAAGATTATACCCGACAATTCTGAGGTTGTACCCTATCAAGCCGAAAGCGGAGATGATATAGAGAATGATTACAAATACCAAAGAGAGAATTTTTATAACTTGGTGGAAAAGGGTTCATCTGCAATTGATGGAATATTGGAACTCGCCAAAGAAAGCGAACACCCACGAACCTACGAGGTGGCTGGAAATCTTATCAAACAGGTGGCAGAGGTAACTGAAAAATTAGGTGATTTGCAAGAGAAGATGCGTAAGTTAAAAGAGGTGCCAAGTAATGCACCGAAGAATGTCACTAACGCATTATTCGTTGGTTCTACTAAAGAACTTCAGACTATGATAAAGGATAAACTAAAGGATGAAAGTAGTTGAGAATGTAAAAAGTAAAGCTTTGTGGCCAACAGTCACATTTACTTTTAAAGTTAATAATATTGATAATGAACAAATAACGAATAAGTGTTTAGAGAGAGAAAAACAAGGTCTAGGTTTTCGTTTTGATCCGATACAGGGTGGTGGATGGCAAAGCAATAAAGACCTACTTGATTCTGAATTTTCTGATTTGAAAAAATCTCTACTTGTTGGTGCAAATGAGATATTAAGTCAAATTTATGTTGATCAGGCTTCTATACGAATGATTAATAGTTGGGCAAACATAAGTCGAAAAAACCAGTATACCATGCCCCATATTCATGAAGATGCAAGTTGGTCATGTGTTTATTATGTCACACCAACATATGATGCAAATCTTTATTTTAAAGACCCTAGATTATTAGAGCATATGGATAAGTCGCATCATAATTTGAAACAACCATATGCGAATATGATTAGAAAACGACCATTTAGGGCAGGGGAAGCAATATTGTTTCCAAGTTGGTTGGAGCATGGTGTGGGTCCAAATACAAAAGATGAGTTAAGAATAAGTATAGCGAGTAATTTCTTAATAGAGGGTTAAAATGGAACAAGCATATCTAGGAAATCCTAATCTCAAGAAAGCCAATGTCGCTCAAGAGTGGACAAAGGAAGAGGTTGAGGAATATACTAAGTGTATGAAAGACCCCATATATTTCATACAGCAATATATTAAGATTGTTTCTCTGGATGAAGGCCTTGTTCCCTTTACGCTCTATGATTTTCAGAAGGAAATGGTAGGAACATTCCATAATAATCGGTTTACTATCTGCAAACTTCCCCGACAGTCTGGTAAATCGACTACTATCATCGCCTATCTGTTGCATTATGTTCTATTCAATCCCACAGTCAACGTAGCAATCCTTGCGAATAAGGCTGCGACTGCAAGGGATTTGTTAGGTAGACTGCAACTTGCATATGAGAATTTACCCAAATGGTTACAGCAGGGAGTGATGAGTTGGAATAAAGGTTCCTTAGAACTAGAAAATGGTTCTAAAATTCTTGCAAGTTCTACTTCTGCCAGTGCTGTTCGTGGTGGGTCATACAATATTATCTTTCTGGATGAGTTTGCTTATGTTCCAGCCAATGTAGCAGAGCAGTTCTTTAGTTCAGTATATCCTACAATTAGTTCTGGTAAGACAACGAAGGTGATGATTGTTTCTACACCGCATGGTATGAATATGTTCTATAAGTTGTGGGTAGATGCAGAGGAGCAGAGAAATAGTTATATTCCCATAGAGGTACATTGGAGCGAAGTGCCTGGCCGTGATGCGAAGTGGAAAGAAGAAACCATAAAGAATACCTCTGAATCACAGTTCAACACAGAGTTTGAATGTGAGTTCTTGGGTTCAATCGACACTCTAATTACACCAGCTAAACTCAAAACAATGACGTATAGAATGCCATCGCAGTCTAATGCTGGTTTAGATGTATATGAAACCCCACAAAAAGATCACACATATCTAATGACTGCTGACGTTTCCCGTGGTACATCAAACGATTATTCTGCATTTGTTGTCGTTGATGTATCACAAATGCCATACCGAATTGTTGCAAAGTATAGAGATAATGAGATTAAACCTCTATTGTTTCCTAGTAAAATCTATGATGTAGCACGAGCATACAATCAAGCGTTTGTACTTGTCGAGGTAAATGATATTGGAGAACAGGTCGCAACAACACTACAATTTGATCTGGAATACGATAATCTTGTTATGGCATCCATGCGAGGAAGAGCTGGGCAGATTCTTGGTGGTGGTTTCTCTGGTGGTCGAGCGCAGTTAGGTGTAAGAACCACCAAAGCAGTAAAGAGAATTGGTTGCTCAAATCTTAAACAATTGGTTGAGGACAACAAACTGGTAATAGAGGATTTAGATATTATCAGTGAATTATCTACATTTATTGTAAAGGGACAGTCCTTTGAGGCTGATGAGGGATGCACAGATGATTTAGTTGCGTGTTTGTTTATGTTTGCATGGACTTGTGACCAACAATACTTTAAAGAATTAACCGACATGGATGTACGACAAACCATGATGAGAGAGCAACAGGACGCTCTGGAACAGGATATGGCACCATTTGGATTTGTTGTGAATGGACTAGAAGAAGAGAATATTGGTGAAGTGGTGGATGAATATGGTACTAGATGGAATCCTATAGTAAGGGATCATGGTACAAATTGGTGAAAAACTAAATAAATTCAATCAAATCATTGTCTGCTTTGATCCAACAATTTGAACATAATATTGTTGAGTTACCTACTAGATGAAAGATTTCTTTACGACTTTCGTTACTAGTACCGACTCTTTTTGTTAACTTTCGTATTTCCGAATCGTGAGGATAGAACTTGAGGCATATAGTTTCACTTTCGCCACAGTGATTACATGACTTATCTGATAAGAATTCGTTGAGTAATACAATTCTTTTTCGATAATTCCTACGGGCTACCTTCTTTATGGTATCCTTATACTTCTCATAATGTGCGTTTGTCATGGTATTATTTATATGTTATAACACATATAAAACGAACTTTTTGGAAATTGGTTTTTTATAAATATTCATGAAATACAAAAACACTCTTAATAAAGGAGTAAGGATATGAGCTTTTTAGTTTCACCTGGCGTTCATGTCAGAGAGATTGACCTTACAAATGTAATTCCTGCTGTTCAAACCACGATTGGTGCGATTGCAGGGCCATTTCAAAAAGGACCAGTTTCGTCTGTAACATCAGTCAGTTCAGAAGAAGAGTTGCTTGAAATTTTTGGGAAACCTCAAGGTACAAGTAATCAATTTGAAACTTGGTTTGCTGCTGCAAATTTCTTGCAATATTCAGACCATCTTAAAGTAGTCCGTACTGAGACTGCAACACTTAACGCTGGTGCGAATAGTGGTATTCTCATTCGTGATGAGGATCATTATGAAGCATCTTTTAGTACAGGACAGGGTACTCATGGTGAGTGGGCTGCTCGTACTGCTGGTACTTGGGCTAATGGAATCGGCGTACAGATTTGTGCAACCGCTGATGCATTTGAACAGAACTTTAGTACAAATCAGTTAGTTAATGGTGCTGCAAGTGCTGGTGCTGAATCAGTCACAGTTGATGATGCTGATGCAAGTGGTTATGCATTTAACGTAGGCGATATGGTTTCTTTTTATTCAGACAATTCTGGTACAGTTCCAGTTGATGAATTTCATGAGTATGAGGTTACAGCTGTTAATACATCAACTAACGCATTGTCAATTCGTCTAAAAGATGATCCAAATGGTGCTGGTTTGCAAAATGACATTCCAGATAACTCAACGATGAGGCGTAGATGGAAATATCACGATCAGTTTGAACATGCTCCTGGCCAATCCCAATGGGCAAAAGACAACGGCCGTGGTACTGCTGATGAACTTCATGTTGTTGTTTATGACACAACAGGTGATATCACTGGATACGATGGTGATGTTGCCGGCCAGAGGGGTTCTAGTGTTATAGAAGTCTTTCCAAATATGTCCAAAAATTCAGTGGCAAAAGATGCTCAGGGCAACAGTAACTACTACCCAGATGTAATTTTTAGAAAGTCAAATTACATTTACTGGACGGATCATATAAGTAGTGGTTCAAATTGGGGTACAGATACAACTTCTGCTTACACCGATGTTCTACCAATTACAATTGATACACTTACAGGTGGAACAGATGATCTTGCTCCAACAGCGGGTGAGTTAAAACTTGGATATGACAAGTTTTTAGATACAGAGTTGCATGACATCAATCTTGTAATTGGTGGTAAAGGTGGCGGAGCTGGTGATACAGCTGCTACGCAAGACACTCATGTAACAATGATTACAGACCTTGTTGAAACTCGTAAGGATTGTGTGGGATTTGCTTCTCCATATCGTTCTGCGACAGTTGGTGTTGCAAGTTCCGCGGCAACTTCTGCTAGGGCAGTCAATAATGTAAAAACTGCATTTGATCTTGTCCCTGCATCATCTTATATGGTATATGACAGTGGTTACAAATACATGTATGATAAGTACAACGATGTATATCGCCATGTTCCATTATGCGGTGATACTGCTGGACTTTGTGCCCATACAGATGGTGTTGCTGATCCTTGGTTCTCCCCTGCTGGTTATAATCGGGGTTCTGTAAGGGGTGCAATTAAATTGTCCTTCAATCCAGACAAAGCAGCAAGAGATATTCTTTATAAGGCTCGGGTTAATCCAGTAGTTAACTTTCCAGGCCAAGGAGTAACACTCTTTGGTGATAAGACTGCTCTTGCAAAACCAAGTGCGTTTGACCGAATTAACGTAAGACGGTTATTCTTGGTTCTTGAGAAAGCAATTGCAACTGCTGCTAAGTATATGCTCTTTGAGTTCAATGATGAGTTTACACGGGCGCAGTTCCGTAACATGGTTGAACCTTTCCTGAGAGATGTACAGGGTCGCCGAGGTATCTTTGACTTCAAGGTTGTATGTGACAGTACAAATAACACAGGTGAGGTTATTGACCGAAACGAGTTTATTGGAGATATTTACATTAAACCGGCTAGGTCTATTAACTTCATTACACTAAACTTTGTCGCCGTGCGAACTGGTGTATCGTTTAGTGAGGTAGGAGGTTAATCATGGCTCAGATAGATGACTTTAAAGCAAATCTAATCGGTGGTGGAGCTCGTGCCAATCAGTATAGAGTAACAATTACACCGCCACCTGGCATTGCAATAGGACTTGATGTTCGTAGAAGTTCTTTTCTAGTAACAGCATCTTCTCTACCGGCACAGACTTTGGCTGAAATTGCTATACCGTTTCGTGGCAGACAAATCTATATTGCTGGAGATAGGAGTTTTGATGATCCTTGGACTACAACTTTTATGAACGATACGGACTTTATGATTCGTAACGCCATGGAGAGGTGGTCAAATGGTATCAACGATCTTGCTGCAGCAACAGGAGTTATTGCTCCTGCTGATTATCAGACAGATTTAACTGTAGAACATTTAGATCGTGATGATACAATTCTAAAAAGTTATATTTTTAGAAGTGCATGGCCAACATCAGTTGGTTCCATTGATTTGACCAATGATGCTGCTGATGCAATAGAAACATTTGAAGTAACGTGGAGATACCAACATTTTGAGGCTTCAGGCGTAAACTTCTAATTTGAACCTACTAAATAGTAATAACTGGTAGGAGATATTATGGCAGAACTTTTTGGGTTCACAATACAAAGATCGACTAAGGATTCGGGTGGAGAGAGAACATTCTCCACCCCAACTCCTGATGACGGCACTATTGACGTTGCTGGTGGCGGTTTCTTTGGACAAGTTTTAGACACAGATGGTAGAGAACGATCCGATTTAGATTTAATTCGGCGGTATCGTGATATTGCTCAGCAGGCTGAGTGCGATACTGCTATTGAAGACATCGTAAACGAAGGTATTGTTTCTAATCAAAACGACCAAGCAATAGAAATTTCTTTGGATCGTTTAAATTATCCAGACAGAATTAAAAGAAAGATTCGTGCAGAATTTAATGAAGTTTTGCGACTTCTATATTTTGAACGAAAAGGTCATGATATTTTTAGGCGTTGGTATGTAGATGGCCGTGTGTTTTATCACAAGGTTATTGATACTAAAAATCCAAGAAAAGGTATCACAGAATTAAGATACATTGACCCAACCAAAATTAGAAAAGTCAGAGAAGTCAAAAAAGATAGAGATGGCAAAACTGGCGTTGAGATGACGGAAAAAATTAATGAATATTTTGTATACAATGAAAAAGGATTGACACCAGCTGGTATCGGGTCTGCTGGTCAAGGAATAAAGATAGCAGCAGATTCTATTGCTTATACTCCCTCTGGTTTGATAGATGGAAATAGTGGTCGAGTTGTTTCTTATCTGCACAAAGCAATTAAACCTGTAAATCAATTGAGAATGATTGAAGATGCGCTAGTTATCTATCGTATTTCAAGAGCACCAGAACGTAGAATTTTTTATATTGACGTTGGTAATTTGCCTAAGATAAAGGCAGAGCAATATCTCAAAGATGTAATGAATCGTTATCGCAATAAGTTGGTGTATGATGCAACAACTGGCGAGATACGAGATGACAGGAATCATATGAGTATGTTGGAAGATTTTTGGCTCCCACGAAGAGAAGGTGGTCGAGGTACAGAAATTACAACATTGCCTGGCGGTTCTAATTTAGGAGAGATTGATGATATCACTTACTTCCAGAGGAAACTATATCGTTCACTTAACGTGCCAATATCACGACTCGAGTCTGAACAAGGATTCTCTCTCGGCAGATCAAATGAAATCACTAGAGATGAACTTAAATTCACTAAGTTCGTACAGCGAATACGAAAGAAGTTCTCTCCCCTATTCACTGACATTCTCAAAACTCAACTACTCCTTAAAGGAATAATTGCACCAGAAGATTGGCCGGAGATACAAGAGCATATTCAATATGATTTTCTTGCAGATGGTCATTTCGCAGAATTAAAAGATGCAGAGTTGTTAGAGAATAGACTTAATGCACTTCAGAATGTTGAAGCTTATGTTGGAACCTTCTTCAGTAAGGAATATGTATTGAAGAAAGTATTGCGTATGAATGATACAGAGATTCAAGAAATGCGTGATCAGATTAAGAAGGAGATGGATACTGATCCAATGGATGGCGGAATTGTTGTACCTGCTGGTGGAGATGGTATACATAGAATTCCAACTGGGCCAGGGGATGAACCTATTGATCCAAGTATGTCGGCCGCCGATAGAGTTAAATTGTCTGTGGGGGGTGTAGACCCAGATGCTCCGCCTGAAGGAGAAGGTGAAGCACCACCTAAAGATGATGAAGATGAAGATGAATTTCTTGATAACAAAGAATTTCATGTGAAGAAAGGAAGAAAAAAATGAGTAGAGAATTTGTAGATTCAATTGCATCAGGAGATAACTTAGATGCTGAAAAAGCATTTAAGGATTCAATGACCAATAAGGTTGGTGATGCATTGGAAATAAAAAGAAAAGAAATGTCTAAAACTTTTGTAGCTAGTCCTACAGGATTTGCTGTAGGTAATACTACAAACCAAGAAGAGGAAGAATAATGTCAAAAATTGTTGTAGTAATACTTGCTTCTATTATTGGAGCTGTTATAGGTTATGGTGGTGTTCAATACTTTAGTATTGATCAATACATTCATAAAATTATTGAAGTAGAACCTGTAATGGAATTAGATGAGTTAGATAAGTTAGAAGAACAACTTAAAAACGAGGAAATTATAGAGGAAATCAGAGGCTGATGAAATGAGTCAGACGTTTGAGGGTATATACAAATCTGTAATAGAAAAGGACGAGCATAAGAAATCTCGGCAGTATAAGAAGTTATCTCCGAAGATGAAGAAGGCTGTCGATCAAATTTTCGGAATTATGGATTCTAAACCTTCAGATTTCCTAAATACTTTTGAGAAAACTATACGAGAAGTATCGAAAAAATTTAAGGTTTCTGAAAAGGAACTTCTGGATTATTTTGAGAAAGAAATGTTATCAATCTAAGGAGTTAGGTGATGTCTTTTACAACAAGAACATTAAGAGATACTGCAATGGGCAGTGCTGGGGCTTCAGGTGGTACGGTTACTGTCTTAGTCAATATTGATGATGATACAACCGCAACCAATGCTATCCTAGATGCAAGTGCTTTAGATGGACATGCTAACGGAGCTAAATTGCACATCTCTAGACTTTGGTGGGGTTTAGTACAAGGAACTGCTAATGATGATACAGGTCATGTTGCAATTATTGAACAAGGTGCATCGTCAGATGTAACATTAATTGACCTTGCAGGCAGTGGTCATTATGATGGTTCTGCTGGGTTGATTAAATCTGCTGCAACAAATACTGGCGCAACCTCTGGTGATATGGAACTATCTTGTCAAGGTACATCAGGTTTTGTATTGATTGAATTCAAAAAAGACGAAAATTATACTGCATAATAAGGAATAATAAACATGGATACAATTAAATTAATCTCAGAGGCAGTAGAAGAAGTAGAGTATATTACCGAAGCAAAAGAAGGCGGTGGTAAAAACTACAAGATTAAAGGTATTTTTCTACAGGCAGACATTAAGAACCGCAATGGTAGAGTGTATCCTATGGAAGTACTTCAAAAAGAAGTTTCAAGATATAATAAGAAATTCATCAATGAAAATCGTGCATATGGAGAGTTAGGTCATCCCGATGGCCCAACAGTTAACCTTGAGCGTGTATCGCACATGGTTACGAGTTTGACTCCTGACGGTAAGAATTTCATTGGAGAAGCGAAGGTTATGGAAACCCCAATGGGTAAGATTGTAAAATCTCTTATGAACGAAGGTGGTAAGTTGGGTGTTTCTTCTAGAGGCATGGGAAGTTTAGACCAGAAAAATGGTGCTAATTATGTGAGAGATGATTTTTATTTAGCAACTGCTGCTGACATTGTTGCTGATCCTTCCGCACCCAACGCATTTGTCGAGGGTATTATGGAAGGAAAAGAGTGGGTTTGGAACAATGGAGCCCTCATGGAAGCAGAACTTGTTGAGTTAAAGCGGAAATTTGACGTTAAAAAGCGTCAAAGAGATGCAAATATGGAGGCTTTGGAGTTTGCAAAGTTCCTCAAAAAATTATAATTTATAAATATAATATACACAAAGGTAAGGAGACAAACCTATGTCCGAATTAGAAAAAACAATTGAAGAGCTTGAACAAGAAGTTCTTGCTGAACTTGAAGAGGCATCTGAAAAACCTTTAGGTAAGGCAGCAGACCTTGGTTTAGGTTCTGATAATGCTGGAGATAGTGTCTCCAACGCTAAAGACCCAAAACCTAATGTTGCTGGTGCTGATAAGGCAGAAAAAGTTGAAGGCGAAAAAGCAAAAGACGGTGGTAAAGAAGTAGACTCACCTGATGCAAAATCCTCGCCAACAGATGTTGCTGTAAAAAGTGCAAAGCCCGTAAGTGGTGATGCTCAACAGAAGGGCGCTGGTAAAGCAGACGCTCCTCAGAAACTTGCAGCCGGTGATGAAGTCGAACATGACGGCGAAGAGTTAGAGGAGAATAAGAAAATGACCAAAGCTCAAGCTCTAGAACAGATTGGCAAAATGAAGAAGTCAGATATCGAAGAGATGCTGGCGGATCGTAATGCTAAACTTGCTGAAGCTGACAAAGCAGAAACAGAAGAAGAATTAAAGAAACTTGAAGACCAAAAGGCAGAGATTGACGAAAGAATTAAGAGCATTTCTGTCAAAGAGGATATGGAAGTACTCATGGGTGCTGACGATACTCTTAGTGAGGAATTCAAGGTTAAGGCCGCAACTATCTTTGAGGCCGCAGTAAAATCCAAGATTCGTTCAGAGATTGAGCGAATTGACGAACAGGTACGTTCTGAGAGAGATTCCGAAATGGAGACTTTCAAGGAAGAACTTACTGAAAAGGTAGACACATACCTCAACTACGTTGTAGAGGAATGGACGAAAGAAAACGAGTTGGCAATTGAACGTGGATTAAAGGGTGAGATTGCAGAAGACTTTATTTCTGGATTGAAACAGTTGTTTGAAGACCATTATATTGATGTGCCTGATGAAAAGTACAATGTACTTGAGGCACAATCTGAAAAGATTTCCGAACTAGAAGAGAAGTTGAACGAGGCTATTCAAAAGAGTGTTGACCTCACTTCTTCTAATGAAACACTAGTTAGGGAGCAGGTCGTTTCCGAAATTTCTGAGGATTTGGCCGATACCGAAATTGAAAAGTTTAAATCACTTACACAAGATGTTGACTTTGGGAGTGAAGATTCTTTCCGTGAGAAACTTAATACACTGAAAGAAAGTTATTTCCCAAAAGTTCAACCATCAAGTACGAGTGATGAAACATTTGGTGATGAAGATGGTAGCACCGCACAGGACGTTGATACGACAGATGCCATGAAAACGTATATGTCGGCAATCAGTCGTAATCAAAAGGCGAGTGCATAAAACATTATATTAAACGGATGTAAATAAAAAGGAGAAACAAATGTTTCAAACAGAACATCTACAAGAAAAGTGGCAGCCAGTCCTAGAACACCCCGATCTTCCTAAGATTGAGGATTCTTACAAGCGGGCAGTTACCACTCTCATCCTAGAGAACCAAGAACAGGCTCTAAAAGAAGACAAGAACTTCCTTACGGAAACTGCGCCCGTCAACAGCATGGGTGGTGGACAAATGGATACTTGGGACCCGATTCTCATATCTCTAGTTCGCCGTGCTATGCCTAACCTGATTGCATATGACGTATGTGGTGTGCAACCAATGACCGGCCCAACTGGTCTTATCTTTGCAATGCGTTCCTCATTCCTGTCGCAAGATGGTGCTGAGGCTCTCGTTGACGAAGCAATGCCTGGTAAAGCAGGTGCATCTAACCAGAACTTAGCCGGTACAATCGGTGGTGGTGATGTTGGTGCAACCGAAACTAACCCTGCTGTTCTGAACGACAGTCCTTCTGCTGGTACTTACACAAGTGCTACTGGTATGACAACTGCTCAGGCAGAAGCGTTAGGAGATAGTGCTACAAACGCTTTCGCACAGATGGCGTTCAGCATTG
>VTLG01011523.1_pt1 | contig 18993 bp, 35 predicted proteins | sample 4694571 | NCBI WGS metagenome assembly VTLG01 (sample SAMN12604809, study PRJNA352737) | marine metagenome | biome: ENVO:00000447; feature: ENVO:00000209|ENVO:00000569|ENVO:01000036; material: ENVO:00002151; isolation source: viral sequences binned using virsorter ...
AAATAAAGATATGATTAGAAAATCCATAGTATTATTCCTCTTGTTCAATAACAGTATAATGCTCTTGATCTATTTCAATGGGAGCTTTATCTGGCATTAAGAAGATACCTCCCCCTACGTTATGGTTCACATCAACCTTATCTACCTTCGATACACCTACTCTATCAAGTAAAGTGGTGGCAGCTGCAAGCTTATTATTAGCTTGAACTACTGGCCTCTTAGACTCCATAATCTCTACGAGCTTAAAAGCTGCTTTAGGAGCTGATGTGGCTAGTACTTCTTTAGTTAGCTCCAATATTTCAGACTTTAAACTCTTAACAACATGATGATGCGGAGAAGAATAACCTGCAAGTTTTGCCGCTTGCTTTGCATCTCCTTGAGTTTCTACGAGATGTTTAAGAAAAGACTGTTGTTTTTCTGTTAGTTCTCGTTTTCTCTCTGTTTTTTCTATGTTATTTAAAACTGCCATAGTAGAATAGTATATAGTCCCCTGAAGATTTGTCAAGTTATTTACGATTTTACTTGACAAGTGGCGATCTGAACTATATACTAAAGTAATCCAAACCCCCAGGGTTGCATTAGTATATCCCCCACCTATTCCACATAGACTATATAGCTCTTTAGAGTCTTTAGAGACTAAGGAGACTCGCGCTGAATTTTTATAACAACTGGTTTATACCCTAAATTCCCCAAAAATGTATGAGTATTGTATATATATAGGGTGGGGGGGTATGGTCTCCTGCCTCCCCATAGAGCTTCATAGACTCCAGAGCAGAACTAATGCCCTCGTAAACTCGGAAGACTCTTTATCCTGTAGGAACTTCATAGTCTTTGAAGATCTAAGGAGGCTCAGGAGACCAGCCACCACACCAAATAAAGAGTTAATCTAGTTGACAGGGAAATAAGAGACTGTAAAGTGTCTATTCCCTACTCGAAACTCAACAGACTCCGAAGACTTAACAGGGCTAGATTACCCTTATAGATAACATATCTATTTGATTTACCTACCATTTCCCCATCATCTCATTTCATACTACTGCATCTGCAAAGTAAGTTTAGCAGGGTGGTAATTTATTATTTTTTATTATTAAAATTAGCAACAAAATCTGGGTGTAATTTGTGGGTAACTGATGTGAGCCAATCAGCGATGAAAGGGATTCTTTTTAATCCCTGAAGAGCTTTGGAGAACTTCAGTTATCCATATATTATGCCCAGAAATAAATAATCTTTTGAGCCTGTGAAGGCGAGAAAGTTCCGAAGTCTGCAAAGACGAGGGCATCACTCCGAGCGATAGCGAGAAAATTTTTTTTCTTAAATATAAAAATATTTCTTGACTTCGCCTGGAAAATGTGCCTGTTGGCCTTGCGTTTGTCACAAATATATATAAATAAATCTATATTTTATATACGATTCTGCTTGAACTCAGTCACAAAAAAATGCTACACTATTAATATATATTTATTAAAGGAGGATAAATGAGATTTAAAAAAGCAAACATCAAGAGAGTATTTGACAACGCAGAGCGACAAGGACACGACAGGAAAAAATTAGTTTATATAAATTCCGGCGGTCTTGTAGACTATTTTTTCCACAAGGAAACCAAGCAAGAAATCAAAATCAAAAACATATCTTTCAACAACACGGGGAGTCTATAAAATGTCTGATGAACTAATAGCGAAAATTATAGAAATCGGCGGTTGGGATACTGCCAAGAAACTTGAGGAAAAAATGAGAGAGGAACAAGAACTCAAAAACCAACAACAACACAATGCAGATGAAGAGGAGGGGTTGCTAGATGAAATCCAATTTTGAAAAATACGATTTTCTATATTTGCTCAATATGTTTTATAAAATGGTTGAACGAATTGGATATGATGATGCCATATCATTTATGGAAAAAGTCTACCCGACTTGGAAATATCATTGGGAGGATGTAATGTTGGCTTATGATTATGAATATAATAATTTAAAGAGGGGTGTTGAATAATGAATCAAGATAGCGTAATGCATTGCCCACCAGAGTGGGAAAAGGAAGATAACTGGCACAGAGTTGAAGTTAAAGTTATCACTTATGTAAATTGTGATGATGAAGAACAAGCAGAGCAAATTATCAACAGAGATTTATTTGATGGTGATATGGAGTCTTGGTTGGTCGAATCGGTTGAACAAGATTTAGAATATTATTGAACGGAGGAGAAATTAAAAATGTATTCACCAGATGATTATAACGCTATGTTTGCAGATGCTTGTATTGATAAAGCGATTGATATTTGTGAGCTTGCCTTTCCCGAACTAATGAAAACTAATCCAGAAAAATATGACAGATTTGTTTCTGAAATGGCTCAGACAATTTACGAACAAGGGGGAATAGAATGATAAAAATATCTAACACTAAAAAAATGGGAAGTGTCTTTTCTTGGTCTACTCAAGCGGGACACCCAAGCGAAGGCGGAAGTTGTCCAGCGTCATTCGATATTAAAGGAGATTATGTAGACGCTTGCAAAGGTTGTTATGCCAGAGAAGGGAACTACAGGTTTTCAAATGTCAAAAAGGTTAGACAACATAATCAGGAAGACTGGAAGAGAAAAAACTTTGCAAATGAAATGATTGAATACATAGATTTGAACTGCAGATATTTTCGTTGGTTTGACAGTGGCGATATGTATCATTTAAAACTAGCTGAAAAAATCCTAGAAATTTGTAAAGCAACTCCGCATTGTAAGCATTGGATTCCGACCAGACAATACAAATTTCCAAAGTTTGAAAACGTGATTGAACGATTGAACGCATTGCCGAATGTCGTTGTTAGATTTTCTTCTGATTCTGTAGTTGGTCACACAGTCACAGGAAAAAACACAAGCACCATTGCACCAAACTTTCATATCAAATCTTTGCCTAAATCATTTATGAAATGCAATGCTCAAGATCAAGAAGGACAATGTAAATCTTGCAGACATTGTTGGGATAAAAAAATCAAAGTTGTTGTTTATCCTTCGCACGGGCAGAGGATAAGAACAGTATTGAAAGAGAGAGGATTGACACAATGAAACAATTAAGAAAACCAAAGACAAACAAAGTGTTAGTTACTTATGCTCAACAAAAATCTTGGTATGTGGCAGAGGTTAAGAGCCTATTGAGTGTTCAGTTTACAGCACAGTTTATAGATGAAGATGGACACCTTCGAACTAATTTTTATCACTATGCAAATCGTGGCTACGATTGGAAGGACTACGAAGAACAGGATTGAACGAGGTTGAACGAATGATTAAACAATTTGCACTCAGTCACAATTTAAATTAAAATTAAAGAACAATAACAAGAGGAGTAATACATAATGGAACTATCAGAAATTAGAATGGCAATTTATAAATCCAATTTCACATCAGAAGAATACAACGGATTAATAGACATCATACAAGAAACACAAACTATGAACGCTAAAGCAAAAATAAGTGTTGGTGATGATGTATGGGTTGTTCAAAAAACTAAACGCTCAAAAGGAGTAGTAACTAAAATTGCAATCAAAAAAGCAGTTGTTGATATAGAAAACGAAGGTAGCTACAGAGTGCCTTTCTCAATGTTGGAGTTAAGATAATAATGAAAACATTTATAGTAGAGTTTGACGAAGTAACAACATATTCTGGAACGATACAAGCAAAGAGTTTGAAAGATGCTAAAGAAATTATTTACACTAATTGTCCATCTAATAGTGTTGAGCCAGTAATAGGCGAAACTAAAATACAATTTATTGAGGAGAAGGTATGAAACCTATAAATGTATTCTCATTATTTGATGGTATGAGTTGCGGACAGTTGGCATTACAAAAAGCAGACATACCAGTTGGAACTTATCACGCTAGCGAGATTGATAAATGGGCAATCAAAGTAACTAAAAAGAACTTCCCATTCACAATACAAATGGGAGATATAACTAAACTTGAAGACGCTAGATTAGAAGTCATTAGAAAACATATTGGCATTGATCTTGTTATGGGTGGCTCACCTTGTCAGGGATTTTCTTTTGCCGGTAAAAATCTAAACTTTGAAGACTCCCGATCTAAACTGTTCTTTGATTTCGTCAGAGTATTAAAGATACTCAAGCCAAAATATTTCTTACTTGAGAATGTCCGAATGAAAAAGGAAAGTCAGGATGTTATCAGCAAGTATCTAGGAGTTGAACCAATAGCAATTAATTCGAACTTAGTCAGCGCACAGAATCGCCATAGATTATATTGGACTAACATTCCTTTTGATATGCCTAAAGACAAAGGAATTATACTTGCTGATATTCTAGAGGACGGAGTAACAGATAGAGAGAAATCACATTGCCTTGATGCTAATTACTTTAAGGGTGGCAATCTTAAAAGTTACTTTGAGAAACACAGAAGGCAATTAGTATTCAATAATGATGTAGCTATTTATCAATTACCAAGAGGATATAATAAAGGCGGACTTACTTCTTCATCTGTAAAAAAAGGAAAGACTCCTTCATTAACTCCCTCATCTTGGCAATACAATAATTACCTTGTAAAAAAAGGCGGTGCTATTCGTGGTCGTTATGATAAGGACGGAAAGATTAAACAGCAATTAGAACTTAGACCTGATGATAAAACAAACTCACTTACTACTGTTCAAAAAGATAATGTAGTTGTTAGCGGTTGTATCCAAGTAGGCGAAGCAGACTTAAAAGGACACGACATAATCAAAAGAGTTTACAGTAGGAAAGGCAAAGCACCAACACTTACAACAATGGGCGGTGGTCATAGAGAGCCAAAAGTAATTGTTGATGAATTGACTTGGAGAAAACTAACGCCTCTTGAGTGTGAGAGATTACAAACTGTTCCTGATGGATACACAGAGGGCGTATCGAATACTCAGAGATATAAAATGTTAGGTAATGGGTGGACTGTAGATGTGGTTGCTCATATTTTGAAGGGTATAAAACAAAAAGAAGAAAGCGAAAAGATTGACGGAGTAGCTTTATGACTAAAAAAGAATTAGAAGAAATAAAAAATTTGGTAGATGATTTAGGTTGGGATTATCAAAGTTTAACAATGGGCGGTAGAGAAGTATATAAAAAACTATGTCTTAAACTTGGTTGGAAGTTTGAGTGGGATGATGAGGAAGATTAATTATGAGAGGAGAGTTTACCAAAAGGATACGGAAGAATACAATGCACTTCCTGTTCGTGGACATTGTTGAGGTAAACATATCAGCAGTTGGTAGTCTGCTCATCAAAACTACCCAGAATTTTTAACAACACTAAGGAGTAAAAATGAAAGTAAAAAAACTATTAGAACTAAATCAAATGTGTGAAGAAAGAAAAGCACCTTTTGATGCGCAGGAATCTTTTGAATATGAATCATCAAGTCTTGGTGCAATAGATATACTTGATATGGATATTACTCATTTTATTAGAGCATTTAAAATACTTGCTAAAAAAAATAAAGAAACACAATTAGAAAAGAAAGTTTTCAAAGGCGACAAAGAGTTGTATTGGATTTCAAGTAGATTAAACGGATTAGCTAAAGAACTAACGGAGTATACAGACAATGGAGATTAAACTAGAAAGCTACGAAGTCGAAGATGCACTAAAAGAATATATAAAAAATAAATATGATATAGATGTTGAAATGTTTAGTGACTATGGACAAACACTATGGTTGGAAACTAATGAGCGTATCTGGGTTTATGAAAAACATAAAAACGGAAAAGTAAAAATTCACCCAGAACACGGAAATAAAATAATAGACTATGATAAATCTTCTTGGAAAAGAAAGTTTGAAAGTATAGGCGATATGTCTAGTATAACTTTTGAAGTTGATTCAATTAATAAGGAGGATAAAAAATGACTAAAAGAGAATTACCTTTTGATTGCAGAGTGATAGATACAAAACCTGTTGAAGTAGCCAATAGATTTACTGGTGAAAAAATAACAATACCTGCTGATGCTGTTGCAGTTTACGATAGCATTATGGGTGCTGAACTTTTTAATGATTACGCTACTATGCGCAAAGGTTTGGATTGGTTTATTAAACACGAGCCTGATGCGTATATGGTATTGCTTGATTGAACGTGATGAAGAAACCTAATCCAGTTAAGAAAAACATGGACAAGTTCCATAAACCTAAGACACATAGAGATAAGACTAAGTACACTAGAAAAGGAAAGGTGACTGATGGTAAAAGAAATACTTAATAAATTTAAAATAACTGAGAAAGAATTTTATGAGCGAGATAAAGCAAGAATTCACAGTAATAAGTATGATTCTCCAAACTTTGTAATTGCTTATGGAGATGAAGAAAACTATACAGAAGTTTTATATTTTGATGGAGATGGTGGAAGAGCAATTATTAAAGAAGACAGCGAAATATTTTTAAATGGTTCTAGAATAGAACTGCACGAGTGTAATTATTGTGATTTTGAATGGTCAACAATTAAAAAAATCACTACTCTTATAGAAGAAGAAGCAGAAAAATTTGCAAAAAAAGAATGGTTAAAATTATTTGATGCTTTTGACGATTCAGGGGACTATGTATATTACAATGGTAAACCTTGCGTTTATATGTCTGCTGGATTATGGATTTCAAAAGATGGTTTTGAATATAATGAGGAAAAAGGATAACTGATATGAATGAAATAGAAAAGATAGATTACATCTACGGAGCAATCAAAGGAACGCTATGGGCTATTGAGAATGATGTAAACGAAATGCCAATAGCAGAACTTGAGAACGCTATGGAGTTACTTAAAGACTTGAGAGAGCCACTATTCCAGGAATTAAAAAAAGATATCGAAGGTTGGGATAGCATGGCCAGAGCTTTGAAAAAATGAAATGCCATAACTGTTCAAAGGTAGCAACAATAAAACATGGAACGCTTGAAGGTTGGATATATTATTGTAGCTCTTGTGAACTCGAAAGAATAAGGAAAACAAATGCCAACAAAATTAAAACCTAGTAGCAAAAGCTATGATAGACAAACTAAAAAAACTACTATTAAACATTACTATATTAAAGGAGTATCTAAAGATGAACTAATAGAACTTTATAATCAAGAAAGAACTAAACCTAAACTTAAAACTAAAATACTGAATGAACTTACTAGAAGGAGTAAAATAAAATGAAGAAGAAAAGAACAGACAGATATGTAATGACTGTGCATAAAGGAGATACATTACAGGAATATAAACTTGAAGGAGTTAGAAACGCTGTTAAGTTTGTTAATAAATATCTTAGCAAGAAACTTTATGTAAAATTGCACGGAAGATTTGGAGAAAAAAATCCTAATCTACACAAGTATACAGGAGCTAACGGATATATAAACTGGCGCGAGTGTAGACTCGAAGATGCAGTTAGATATGATGTATATATTTATGAGAGATAATAATCCAGACTATCCTTATAAACTTTCAATGTATGAATTATTAAATCTTAAAATTTTATATGATACTATAAAACATACAATAAGATTGTTAAAATATGATCTTGAGTATTCTGAAGAAGAAGAAGAAAAAGAATGGGTAAAAGATTGTATTTTTAAATTAGAAAGAGATATAAAACCTTTCCATAAACTTATATTGGAAGAAGAATTTGGACTTAAATATGAAAGATAAAGACAAAGAAAATTTTATCAAAGCATTACCGTTATCTATTTGGATAATATTAATTTTAGGAATTGTGATATGGGGAGTTTGACAATCCCCTCTCACTTCTTTTATAATCCTATATAGATCTCTGGAGAATATAATTGAACGCAAAGAAAGTTAAAGCATTAAGAAAAAGAATAAAGCCATTACAAGTAGAATGGCTAAAGACTCTGTTAAGCGAAGATGAAGCCGCACAGGTCTCTGTAGACAATATAGATCAATTAGCACCTACTCAGGATTATTACATGGCTAATCGAACTATGTATTTGTCTTTTATGACTCCCAAATGGATTATGAAATACTTGAAGAAGTATCCTCATATTAATTCGTTTGCTGAATTGTCTCAGTATTACGAAGATTGGAGAGCAAAGAATAAAGGGAAGTTAAACTGGAACATTTAACGAAGGAGGTATTATGAGAAATAATTTTTTAACAGTTGTAGTAACACTTATTATTGTAGGATTTGGAGCAAATCTTTTTAGCAATCACGTTATAAATAGACTTGAGGACAACGAGTTGTCTATCCGCTATGCTAACTCTATGATCTCTGATATAGAAAAATCTATTCAGGAAGTCAGAGCTAGAACAGCACAAGCAATCTCAAGTAATGAATTACGGAACGCTTACATAACTATTGAGGACAACAAACGCTTTTTTGAATATGAAGTTAAGATGTCCAGAAAAAGTATCGAAGATTTTGTTTCAAAGTTAAACGAAGATATGGAAGGGTTGAACGACATGGTAAATAAAAACAATTCTAACAATCAAATCCTAGAAGAAAAATTAAACTTTCTTTTACAGGAAGTAGAACTTCTTCAACAAACACAGGATATAATTGAAGAGCCGATTGAAACTCCACAGGCTCTGGATACTTTGAGAGGCTCAATGGCTATTGAATCCTATAGAGAAGAAGAACAATGTGCCTATGAATTAATGTCAGGCGCACAGAATAAAACTTCTGTTATACAGAGAGCAGTAGACAGGGAAAGACGCAGAGGAGATTACACGCTTGTTGTTTCTTTTGATGTCGATAATGGTGCTGCAGTTATATCAAATGTTAATTCAAATAATGCGCCAAATAGATTAGAAAAAGCTGTACAATCGTATGTTTCTCAGTTAAAATTTGTAGCTAAAGATAGCTTACAATCTAATTGTGAAATGTCTTTCAATTTAAATGTAACATAAACGAGGTAAAAAAAATGGCAGAAAATAATTTTAATCCTGCAAGTGGTGTTGGCGAAGTTACAGGTCGCGCCTATTACGCTAGTGTAACAACTCCAAATACTACCTTTGATCACAAATGGGAAGTTAATCTTGTATTAGATGATGAAACTCTAGCTGATTTTGAAAACAGAGGACATCCTGTTAAAGAAAAAGATTACGGTAGATTCGTAAACTTTAAGCGCAATGTTAATAAGAAAGGTGGAGGACAAAATCCTAGACCAGTTCTTATCAACGAAGACAGGCAACGAGTAGATACACTTCCGAAGATTGGTAATGGCTCAACAGTCAAAATCCAATACGGAGAATATTCGTGGGAATACAATGGCAAGTCAGGCAAAGGCAGAGACTTAAAAGCTATACAGCTTATTGACTTGGTAGAGTATGTAGAGCCTGATGGCGCAGGAATGTATGACGAAGGAGACTTCTAATGACTGCCGAAGAAACAGCACCTTACATTATTATTGACGATGTTCAAATTTCAGTAGATGATTTACCCGAAGAGGCAAAAGGTATTTTTGGTAGAGTGCAACGGCTAAATCAAAAGAAAGCAAATTTAACTTTAGACTTAGAAGAGATACAAGCAAGTCTTAATTTCTTTTCAAATAAAATTGTCGACATTGTTAATAGTGAAGTTAATCCAAAAAAAAATAAAGAGGAGGAAGCTAACGAAGAAAAAGTGAAATCAAACAAATAACTCGTTATCCTAGATACTCTATACAATACTCCTTAGACTCTTGTTTGTTGTAGGGTATCTAGACTTTCTAAAAATATTGGGGAACTATAATGAATACAGGATCAGAAAGCAAATTCGTAAAACATATTCCGTGTGAATCCTGCGGAAGCAAAGATAACAATACACTATATGATGACGGACACACATATTGTTTCGGTTGTAACAAAAGAACATCAGGCAAAGAAACAAACAACACCTACACACCTCAAGTAAGCACACTACCTACAGATAAAAATACTTTTCTTCATTCCTATAAAGGCTCATACAATGCCTTAGATGATAGAAAGATTAGTCTTAAAACTGCTAAAGCTTTTGGAGTATTATCTAGCCACAATAAACATGTCTATCCTTATTACAACAATAACGAAGTAGTCGCTACTAAAACCAGAGAAATTGATACTAAAAAGTTTTACTCAGGCGGAAACTTTGAAGGCACAGGTTTATTTGGAGAACAGTTATATCGAAACACAGGCGGTAAGTATCTTACAATTACAGAAGGAGAATGTGATGCTATGGCCGTTTATGAAATGTTTGGTGGTAAATGGGCGGTAGTATCTCTCAAGCGTGGGTGCGCCTCTGCTGTAAAAGATATTAGAGAAAGCATAGAGTTTGTAGAGGCTTATGAAAATGTAGTACTTGCATTTGATAATGATGATGCAGGACAAAAAGCAGCAAGGCAAGTTGCTAGAATATTAAAACCAAACAAAACAAAGATTATGTCTTTTCCTACTGGCTATAAAGATGCTAACGATATGCTCAAGCAAGGCAAGTATGAAGAGTTTACTAAATCCTGGTGGGAATCAAAAACATACACACCATCAGGTATCCTAGAGTTATCTAGTAAAAAGAACGATTGGTTACAGCGTGAAGACAAAGAAAGTATTCCTTATCCGTGGGAAGGCTTGAATAAGAAACTATACGGTATGCGCAAAGGAGAGTTAGTTACTCTTACTGGAGGCACAGGTTTAGGTAAATCAAGTGTCACTAGAGAACTAGAACATTGGCTAATTAAAAACACTAAAGATAACGTAGGCATTGTAGCTCTAGAAGAGAACTGGCTTAGAACTGCAGACGGAATAGTATCTATCGAAGCTAACGATAGAATCTATTTATCTGAGAAAAGATCTAAATATTCTAATGAAGAACTAGAACAAATGTTTGACAATGTGATAGAAGATGGTAGAGTATTTATCCATGCTCATCTTGGTGCAACAAACATTGATGAAATATTTTCTAAGTTACGTTACATAATCGTTGGTTGCGAGTGTGAGTGGGTAGTTGTTGATCATCTACATATGCTAGTAAACGTAATGACAGAGGGAGATGAAAGACGAGGAATTGATAGTTTAATGAATCGTCTTAGATCTCTTGTAGAAGAAACAGGAGTAGGTATGATTCTTGTTTCTCATTTAAGAAGAGCAGCAGGAGAGAAAGGACACGAACAAGGTATCGAAGTATCCCTATCTCATTTGAAAGGATCACAAGGAATATCACAGCTTTCTGATTGTGTTATAGCACTTGAAAGAAATCAACAGGCAGATGATCCCGAAGAAGCAAACACAACAAGGGTAAGAGTTTTAAAGTCTAGATACACAGGGGATACTGGACTTGCTTGTAGCCTACAATATAATTCGGACACAGGAAGACTATATGAAACAGAATCTGATTTCTCTCCCCAACAAAATAGCCCATCACCGTTTTAAAAAGGTTATCTTTGATATAGAAACAGAAGGTCTTGAAGGCAACACTATCCATTGTATCGTTGCTAAAGTTATCGGAGGGGGAACTTATTTGTTCCCTCCTGATAAACTTCAAGAAGGAGCAGACTTAATTGAAAGCGCAGATGTTCTTATTGGACACAACATCATAGGCTTTGATATCCCGGTTCTCAAAAAACATTTTGATCTTAACCTTACCAATCACATTGAAGACACTCTTGTTGTTTCTCGATTAGTTAATCCAGTTCTTACTGGTGGCCACAGTTTAGAAAATTGGGGATACATTCTTTACCCTAATGATGCTGATAAAAGAAAAGCACAACAACCTGATAGTTGGGAAGAGTACACAGAAGAAATGGGAGAGTACTGTATACAGGACGTTGAACTTAATGCAGATGTTTACTATAAGCTATTAGAACAAGTTGAAAACTTTAGCCAAGAATCTATTGATCTTGAACACGCAGTTGCAAAGATAGTTAAAGAGCAGGAACAAAACGGATTTATGCTTGATGAAAAGAAAGCTACGCTACTTGCAGCAAAGCTTAATTCTAAGATGGCAGAGATAGAAAAGAAAGTACACGAAACATTTAAACCTAAGTGGGTAGATGATAAGTTAGTTACTCCAAAGTTAAGGAAAGACGGTACGCTTTCTAAAGTAGGATTGACCAATGAAGAAATGTCTAAGTGTCTTAAAACAAATAACTTCAAACCTTTTATGAGGCAGAAGTGGGTTACTTTTAATCTTGGTAGTCGCAAACAAATCGGAGAATACTTAATTGATTTCGGTTGGAAACCTACCAAGTTTACACCTACCGGGCAGCCTATTGTAGATGAAACTACACTAGAGAAAGTTAAGGACATACCAGAAGCTACTCTCATTGCAGAGTTTATGATGCTACAGAAAAGAGTAGCACAAGTTTCTTCTTGGTTAGAGCTATCAAAAGAAAGCAGAGTACATGGCTTTGTTATTTCCAACGGAGCTATCACAGGGAGAATGACGCATAGAAATCCAAACGTGGCTCAGACTCCAAGCTCTACTAAACCTTATGGTAAAGAATGTAGAGAATGTTGGACAGTACCAGAAGGATACAAGCTAGTAGGAATTGATGCGTCTGGGTTAGAATTAAGAGTATTAGCACATTATATGAAGAACAAGGAGTATGTAAATGAAATCATCAACGGAGATATTCACTCAACAAATCAAAGTCTTGCTGGACTTGGATCACGAAGTCAGGCAAAAACTTTCATCTACGCTCTCATCTACGGAGCAGGAGATGCTAAAATTGGAAGCGTGGTTGGAGGAAATGCTAAAGCAGGTGCAACACTTAGATCTAGTTTTATCCGCAATCTACCCTCGCTTGGAAATCTTACAACTGCTGTTGAAAGAGCGGCACAAACAAGAAAGTATGTTAAAGCATTAGACGGCAGAGTAATACATATTAGAAAAGTTTACTCAGCATTAAATACTTTATTACAAGGAGGAGGTGCAGTCATTATGAAAACAGCACTTGTTCTCCTGTATAATAAAATAAAAGAATTAAATCTTGATGCAAAGTTTGTAGCCAACATACACGACGAATGGCAGATAGAAGTTAGAGAAGACCAGGCAGAGACTGTTGGAAAACTAGGTGTTGAAGCTATACAGGATACAGCTACTTTATTAAATCTTAATTGTCCTTTAGATGGAGAATATAAGATAGGAGAAAACTGGAGTGAAACGCACTAATCAATTACATCTCTTTGACTGCACTTCTCTTGATGAAGATAGTGATGGACATGTATGTATTAAGTGTGATACTTTTAAAGACTCTTCTGAGTTTCGTTTTAGAGAGAATGACGGAACTTCCAGAAGATCTATATGTAGAGAATGTACAAATAGAAACGGAAAGATTGTACAGGAACTAAGAAAATATAATCCCTTTCCTTGTACTGAAGACTATAAATGTCCTTGTTGTAATAAGACAGAAAAAGAATTAAAAGAATATGGGAGATGGCAGGATCGTTCTGTTTGGGTACTAGACCATAATCACATAACTGAAAAGTTTAGAGGTTGGATTTGTAATAGTTGTAATAATGCTCTTGGTAGATTTGAAGATAACATTGATACCTTAAAAAGAGTTATTAAATATTTAGAGAAAAACTTATGAAACCAAAAGATAATTTTAGTAAATTTAAATCTGAATCAGGGCATTGGTATACCCAAGAGGGTGAGCCTATGTACACGATTATAGGTGTAAACGGTAAAGAAAGAAATACAAATTTAAGAGATGCAAAGCAATTAGGTTTAGTTCCTTCGGTTACTACCATTATAGGAATGATAGCAAAACCTTCTTTAGAGAACTGGAAGATTGAACAAGCTCTGAAATCTGCAATTACTTTAGAAAGATTAGAGGAAGAAAGTTTTAATGCTTTCCTTTATAGATGTAAGAATGATGCTAAGAGTATTGGATTGAACGCAGCAAAAGAAGGTACAAAGATACACGCTATGATCGAGAAAGGATTCTTAGGAGGAACTAAATCTAAACCTTATAAGATAATTAAGAAGTGGCTAGATAAAAACTATCCTAAAGAAAAATGGATAGCAGAAGATTCTTTCTGTGCTAAACAAGGATACGGAGGTAAGATTGATTTATATTCTAAATCAGGAATCTTCATAGACTTTAAAACTAAAAGTAATATCGAAGATAAAGATCCTGCTAAATTAGTATTTGATGATCACGGTATGCAACTTTCAGCTTATGCACAAGGTTGTAATGCAAAAGATCCTGAAAGAATATCTATATTTATTGATAGAGAAAATATAGAAACAATTAAATTTTTTATATGGGATAAAGAATCTCATTCTAGACATGTTGGTATGTTTAACAGTATTCTTACTTACTGGCAACTTGTTAAGAAGCACGATTCAACAGTTAAGTAATGGCCAGAAGAAAACCAAGAAAAGCTAGACCAAAAGAGAAAGGAGTACCTAAAGGGTATGACAGTAAGTGGGAACACAGTCTGCATACAGGAGTATTAAAGAGCTGGGATCATCATTCTGATTATATTGAGTACATTATTAAAAGAAAGTATGAGCCTGATTTTGTTAAAGATAAAATTATTATTGAAGCTAAAGGAAGATTTTGGGATCACGCAGAGTATAGTAAGTATGTATGGATTAGAGAATCGTTACCTGATACAATGGAGCTTGTATTCCTCTTTCAGAAACCTTTTTCTCCTATGCCTGGAGCTACCAAAAGGAAAGACGGAACTAAGAGAACACATGCTGAATGGGCGGAAGCAAATAATTTTAAATGGTACACAGAAGAAACTTTACCAGAGGAGTTTAAATAAATGAAGTACAAGTTTAATGAAGATAAATCAATAGAAGTTCTTTCTAACTATATAAAGAGTACATACAAAGAACACTATGCTAAAGATAAAAAGTATCAAGCAACAGATATGATCTTTGATTCAGGATACGGAGAAGGATTTTGTCTAGGCAATATTATGAAATATGCAATGAGATATAAAAGAAAAGATCAAGGCTATCTCCAGGATATTTTAAAACTTATACACTATGCTATTATATTGTATGGTGAAGAAACTAAACGATTAAACGAAGATCCAAGAAAATGATAAGTAGACTATTATATATGATACCTTTTTTTGGGATGGTAATTGGCGCATACTTTATGTGGACTGCAGATATTAGAGCAGCATTGATTATGGCAGGACTTGCTCTAACACAAAGTTTAATATGTTTCTTTTACCTTGTTTTACAAATTATGGCTAACGGAACAAACGGAACATTAGAAGTAGAGGTAGAGCTTTGGGATGCTCTTATGCCTGTTATCTTTTTGATGTTGTCTTCTATAATATATTTTTTAATTACACTACAAATTACAGAGGCTTTTGCATTATGAGTATATTAAATATTAGAAAATTATTTAATAAAGCAGGGCTTGTAAAAAAGTATAATTCAGTTTATAAATATATTTACTATGAAAACGCACAATTTGTTTGTCATTATTGTGGAGTATCTGCAGATACAGTAGACCACGTTCCTCCTTTATCCTGTTATGAAGACGCTAAAATATATTCTAATATAGATTTTGTAAAAATTCCTTGTTGCAGAGAATGTAATTCTTTAGCAGGAAATAAATTTCATTTAAACATATTTGAAAGAAATGAATTTTTATTTAACAGATATAAAAAAAGATATAAAAAACTTTTAAATATGCCAACTTGGGATAAAAAAGATTTAAAAGAATTAGGATCATCTTTAAGAAAAAAAATTAAAAATGATTTAAATAGAAAAAACATAATTGAAGAAAGAATTAATTTTATTAAAAATAATTTAACAGAGAATTTTGCACTATGAATACACAACTACCTACTAACTATCAACAGTTTATACATCTAAGCAGATACGCTAGATGGAATGAAGAACAACAACGCAGAGAAACTTGGAACGAAACTGTGTCTCGATACTTTGATTTCTTTGAAAAACATTTAAAAGAAAACCACAATCTAAGTAAACCACAGTTCGATGAAACTAGAAAGTATTTAGAAAAAGCTGTGCTTTACTTAAATATTATGCCAAGTATGAGAGCATTGATGTCAGCAGGTAAAGCATTAGAAAGAGATAATGTAGCAGGATTTAATTGTAGTTATGTAGCTGTGGATAATGTTCGATCATTTGATGAAACACTTTACATACTTATGTGTGGTACTGGTGTTGGTTTTAGTGTTGAGCGTCAATATATAAATGAATTGCCTGATCTTCCTGAAGAATTACACAATACTGATACAGTTATTAAAGTAGCTGATTCTAAAATAGGGTGGGCTAAAGCATATAAAGAATTATTATCTTTACTTTATGCGGGACAAATACCTACTTGGGATGTTTCTAATATAAGACCTTATGGTGCTAGATTAAAAACATTTGGAGGAAGAGCAAGTGGGCCTGCTCCGCTTGAAGAGCTATTTGATTTTACTATCAATATATTCCGTGATGCTATTACAAAAGGACAACGTAAGCTTGTTTCTATTGACTGTCACGATTTGATGTGTAAGGTCGCAGAAGTAGTAGTCGTAGGCGGAGTACGAAGAAGTGCTTTAATCTCTCTTAGTAATCTTTCAGACAACCGTATGCGCAATGCTAAGTCAGGTGCTTGGTGGGAAGATAATCAGCAAAGAGCTTTGTCTAATAACTCTGTAGCCTATACAGATGTAGCAGAGCCTGGTGCGTTTATGAGAGAATGGTTATCTCTGTATGAATCTAAAAGCGGAGAGCGTGGTATCTTCAACAGACAAGCCGCAGAGAAACAGGCATCTAAAAACGGAAGAAGAGAAGAGTACAAAGACTTTGGTTGTAATCCGTGTAGTGAAATCATATTGCGCAACAAACAATTCTGTAATCTAACTGAGGTTGTTGTAAGACCTGATGATACAGAAGATACTTTAGTCTCAAAAGTAGAAGCTGCTACAATTCTTGGTACGTTCCAAGCAACACTAACAAACTTTAGATACTTGACTAGCAAATGGAAACATAATACAGAAGAAGAATCTTTACTTGGTGTATCTCTTACAGGAATAATGGATAACGCTAATATGATAAACGGTAAAATAGATTTAGATAAATTGAAAAAAATATCTATTGATGTAAATAAAGTATGGGCTAAGAAGCTAGGCATACCCCAATCCGCAGCGATAACCTGTGTGAAGCCTAGTGGAACAGTTAGCCAACTGGTCGATAGTGCCTCTGGTATTCACACTAGACATAGCCCATACTACCTTCGTACAGTAAGAGCAGATAAAAAAGATCCTCTAGCTAAACTTATGGTTGACGCAGGAGTGTATCACGAAGATGATCTTACTAAACCAGAACACACTTATGTCTTTTACTTTCCAATGAAAAGTCCTAAAGGTGCGTTGACTCGAAAAGACTTGACAGCAGTAGAACACTTAAAGATCTGGAAAGACTATCAAGACCAATGGTGTGAACATAAACCTTCTGTGACTATCTCAGTAAAAGAAAATGAATGGTTAGAAGTAGGTGCTTGGGTATATAAAAACTTTGATGATATATCTGGTATCTCTTTCTTACCATACTCAGATCATTCATACAAACAAGCTCCTTATCAGGAGATAACTTATAATGAATATAGGAAATGGCTAAAGAAAACAACGGATGTTGTTGATTGGTCAAAGATTACTGAGTATGAAACTGAAGATAATACAGAGAACACAAAGGAACTAGCCTGTAGTGCAGGAACATGTGAGATAATTTAATGAAGAAAACAAACAAGGAAGTTAAAAAGGAAACAGAAGCAAATTTAATAAGCTTCAAAGTTCTTCTCAACAGGAAGAATCAAATTGTTACGGAGCTATCCCAGCTTCCAGAAAAGCATATAGAAAAGCTTTTTCATTCAGACGAAGCTTGGGTAGTCCGTAATGTAATTAAAAGAAGTAAAGAAAAACTATCTACTTTGCATGATTTTTTACAAAGAGAGTTACAAGCTTTACAAGATAAACAATAGGAGAAAAAATGAGCTGGTTTAAAAAATTAATGAGTCTATTTAGTGATAAGAATACACTGATGGGTGAAATAAAAACACATGCTAATGGTGTTAGTGAAGAAGATTTTGAAACAGTTAGAGCTAGAGATAGTAAAGGTAGGTATGTAGCTGATGATCCTACTACTGCTAAGAACGAAGCTTACGTTAAAAGAAGAAAAAGAAAAACTAAAAAAGTTTCTAAATAAATAATAAACTAGCCTGTTATAGTCCGCACTAGAAAGTGTGATAACTGGATTAGTCGCAACACATAGTAAAATTGAATTGGACTTAAATACTGATATACCATAATTAACTGCCTTGTTTGATTGTAATGTTAGAGCTACTACCCCCATTAGTAGTGATCTGATTTACTTTCCCTTCCTGTTCAATCCGAATATTATACGAACCTGCTTTATCTACTTTCATTTCTAATGTATCTTCAATAGCTCTAAGAAACTTTAAATGCGTATCCGTTACAAAGGTACTTATCTGTGTGTTGCTGTCGTATCCTACTGCTGTACCTTTTACTCCATCAGCAGACAGAGACTTCTCAGCTTTTTCTAGCTCATCTACATCTTGAATAATATCTAAGAGGTCTTCAAGAAAGTTACCTGCCAGATAGTCTATATCTAGCTCTGTGTATTCTAATTCGTTTTCTTGTAACTCGTCTGTATCAAGCTCGTTAAAGTCTAATAAGTCTACATCAAGTATGTTATCTGCTACAGCAGTTCCTTCTTCTGATTCCTGGTCTTCTCTTTGAGGAGGAGTGACAATCAACATATTGTCTATCATATCAACAGTAAGATCAAGAATAACAGCAGGAGTAGGAGGAGTTTCAAAGTTATAGACTGTAGTAGCTTCATAGGGCTTGTTGAGTATCACTTGTCCTAGAGCTGTATCTACAACTATCTCTCCACTAGCGTTACCAAACTCATCAGGCAAGAGTATCACCAGAGCTTCACCAGTTTCTTTTACAGTTATTGTGAAGTCTGTCCCCCTTATTCCAATTGAAGCCGAATGGGTATGAATCTTAATATTATCTTTTGGTATGCGTGGTTTCTTACTAGATATAAAACGGCCCGTGCCTTTAACAAAGTTAAGAGCCATTGTAGACTTACTAGGATTAGGAT
>VTLG01008028.1_pt1 | contig 18987 bp, 11 predicted proteins | sample 4694571 | NCBI WGS metagenome assembly VTLG01 (sample SAMN12604809, study PRJNA352737) | marine metagenome | biome: ENVO:00000447; feature: ENVO:00000209|ENVO:00000569|ENVO:01000036; material: ENVO:00002151; isolation source: viral sequences binned using virsorter ...
CTTTTCACATGACCACGATGATCAATAAATTTTAATGTTGCAGTTCCAGCTTTTGGTGATTTTGTATCTAGAATTAATGCTTTATTGATAATTACTTCTTTTACTCTTGTTCCGTCAGATACTATTTTATTGGACTCGTTTGCAATATTGGTATCATCATAAACGTAGTTACCAACCTCTATTCCAGTAGTATCATCTAATGATATTACACCAGAATTTAATGTTGTTGAACAACTTTTTGATGCAAATTCTATAGGTCTATTTCCACTAGAAGAGTTAGTGACTGTAATATTGAGAGGATTGTACCTTACATCAACTTTTTTAGTAGATTTAATTTCTACATAATTTGGTTTTGATGTTCCTCCTACTGTACCACCACCAAAAAGTATAGAATTGTCATAGAATTTGTTAAATGTACCTTTTTTCTCTTCAGAAAAATCATAATTTAAATTATAAAAATGTGTATAACGAATATTATCACTAGTGTTGCCAGTAGGTCTTGTCAAATCAAGATTGAATGATCTTTCAGATGCAGTTGCATTATATTCTTGTGGAACAAAATATCTTGTCCTTATTCTATAAGGTTGATATGCTTCTAATTGATATGATATAGTATTATTTGTTCTAACAGAATCGTTTATACCTTTTGAAAAATCGACTAATGTTCCTGCATCAATACTTCCAGTTACTGCATCACCTGATTGTGGTGCTGTTAATGTGATTGAACCCGTAGATTGGTTGTAATCTTCTATTGTAAGTGGATTACTTTCTGTAGAATTGATGTTAGTTACTGTTAGACCTACAGATTGTCCTATTCCAATATATTTTCCATCACTTGCATTTTGTAAAACTATTACATTACCAGAACTTACAGCTTGAATAGGTAAACTTGAAGATATTCCTATAAATGAATATTCTTTATACGTTCCTGCTACTCCAGGATTTGATGTACTTCCACCCCAACTCTCTTCTTGAAATTCAAAGGTTGTTGATGCAGGAGATTCTGCATGGAATGTGTGTGTTCCTGTTGCTGTTGGTATAAACCAACCTTCCCATTGAACACCACCATTTATATTTGCAGAAGATGGGTGAATTTTTCTATCCCATGCAAAATTACCATTTTCCCAGTATTGATTAGTAGCAAATGGTTCTCCTGTAAATACTCCACCATATAATCCTTCATTTAATTGTATTTGATCTTCATTATAATAAGTTGCTGTAAGTCCATCTCCACCATAAAGTCTTGGTTCTCCAGAAAATAATTCAGATATATCTAATCTATTTTGAAAAGTTACGAGTGGTTTTAGTGTTTGTCTATTTCCTTGAGTATCTGTAAATGTTTGAGCACTTTCTCCTATCAATTTATATTGGGATGATGTCATCCCTTCAGAAAATATATTTTTAATACAATTTAAGTCTTCTTTTATAAATGTTTCATCATTTCCTGTAGCAAGACCATCTAATAAGTTATTTAATGCATCTGTAGTATTGGAAAGATCGCTAAGATTGTTATCTCTCCTAATACCTATTCTTTTGTATATCTTTAGTGGCATCGTTTGACTTTTCTTATTATTTAGTTTATAATAAATAAAACAGTAATTACTTGAATTCAAAAATGGAAAAACAGGCGATGCTTGATGATTTAAACAAGCAACAAGAGACACTTAAGAATGAATTGGTGACAATGGAGAGAGATTTTAATCAAAAGAAAGAACAATTTATTCGTATTCAAGGTGCTATTGAAGCATTAAATCTCGTTGATGCTGGTGGACCACCTTTAGACGAAAATTTACCTCCTGCACCACCTGCACCAGAAGTACCAGATCATACAGAAGCTGCTAAAGCATTAGGGGTTTAAAAACATTAGATTAAAACGCTGATAAATAAAAGGAGACTATATAGTCTCCTTTTTTGGTAAATACCGATTATAGTAAATGGCAACCCCGTATAGATTTAAAAGATCTTCAATATCAGGTAAAAGACCCACATTATCAGATTTAGAAAAAGGTGAATTGGCACTTAATTTCTATGATGGTCATTTATTCACAGAAGTAGACACTGGTGGTGTCGGTATTGGGACGACTATATCTAATTTAACTCCTTGGAAAGAAAGGTTTGGTGGTGGTCAGATTGATTATACTGGTATAGTTACTGCAACAACTTATCATGGTGATCAGATAGTTGGTACTCCTACAGTAGGAAGTTTTAGAGCAGGAGCAATGCAATCACCTGCAGTTGATGATAAAACAAAGGATCAAGTGGAAGAATTAAATTATATTTTAGGAAAATTAGTACCAAATCAACCAGATACGATTGATGGTGTAAATTTAATTCTTGATGAAGGTAGTTTAGCAGAAAGTACAAAGAGACCTCTTTGTGCAGGATTTACACCAGTAAACAATACTCCAGCAGCAACTGCACCATCAGCAGGAACCGCATATTATAGAAATGTTGATAATGTAATAAGTACAGGATATCTTACAGAATATGGACCAGGAGATTCTGGAACAATTAATGCATATATTAATAGTGTAGGTGTAGGAACAACTGCACTAAATGTTTCATTTGGTTTATATGCAACTAAATCCGATAATGGAACTTATGATAAGTTACAGATAGCAAACGAAAAGGATGCTGCAGATTCCACAAGAAATACAGGAATTGCATCCAATTTTTATGAAGTGCTTGATATGCGTATATTAAGTGCCGTATCACCTGTAGGATTTAATTCTTGTTGGATTAAGCACGGAGCAGCTGTTACTGCTAGTAATGTGAATAGTTATTGGTACGAAGAGGATAATCCTCCAGGTGTTCCTGACATGACATTTAGTGCTGTTAGTCCACCTTCTTCTGGATTAACTACTCATTCTTCTGGTGTTGCACATTATAGGAATCATTCAAATAATTCATTCAGTTATGTTATTAGTATAACTAATTGTACTGGTGATATGTACTATAGCACCAATAATAGACTTCTTTGGGCTGAATCACAGACTACTGGATTTACACGACCAGATCAATATAAACTTTTTAATGAAACATATGTTTCTGGTGTACAAGGAACTCATCCACCACAAAGAGATTGGGGTGTAGGAACTGCAGCAACTGTTACAGCAACTCATGTTGTAAGAGATATTCATAATACTATTAGTTCAAATCATTTTCATAGATGGGATTGTTGGACTCCATATGGAAATGACCAAAATGAAAGAGCAACACTAAGTCAATCAGTAAATATTATGGGTGATACAGCGAGAGATTATGATGATGGTGTTTTAGATGAGGATAATGTTGAAGTATCTGGTACTCTTGGAGGAGGTTCTGGTAATGCTGTTAGAGTAAATGTAGCAGCTGCTAGTACTGGTGCAGATGGCATATATACGGCATGGAATGCCAGTGTAACACCTGGAACTCATGAAGCAATTGTTCGTGGTGGAAGATTGAGACATGATGTAACAGACTATTCAAATACATCTAACTGGCTTCCAGCAGGTCCAGATTTATCATCTGGTAGAAGTGGAGATCAATGGTTCTCTGTCTTATTAACTCGTAGTGCCGTTTCTACATTTAAAATTACATATGATGGTGCTATTGCTGGTTGTTGGGTTAACTTACCTGATCATTCTGGATGGCAAACTTCATTAGATACTAAGAATGGTTGGGCAGACATGTTCCAAGCATATCGTGACTCTGGTATGCCAACAGATGATGAACCTGGTTGTTCTAGTGGTGGAACAATGAATACTTCTACAGGTACAGTTACTAAGACATGTACTTTCGGAACAGCATCTTCCTCTGGAGGAGGCAACAAAATATTAATTTTATTTAAATTAGCATCGGGTGATTATATACAAAAACTGAAGTTCTCAGCATAACCTACATAAGATACGGAGAGGAAAAAGTAAGTGGCAGTTACCCAACATCAAAAGATTGATTTTCTATTAAAGAAAATTGGTTATACTAAAACCAAGACTGGTCTTGTTGTTGATTCAACTGACGGTTTATCTGGAACAGAGAAATTTGCTGCTAACGAGACGATTGCATCTCCGTTAGTTATTCCAGAAAGTAGTATTTGGTCAGAGAGTAATTGGATACCAGCAACTCCTCCTACATCTGATACTGCCTATGTTGGAGTATATACAGGAGCAACTGCATTTAGACTTACAGTTGATAGTACTGTTACTGGAAATCGTGCTTATATTCCTTATACAACACATGGAGATGATAGTTCTGCTAAACTAGGTAATTGGGTTGATACTCAATTTGGTAATGATTATCAGGTAGCAGTTTATGCTAATCATCCAGATGGTAGAGATGGTACTGCTACTAAGTTACCAGAGGCAGGTTCTGGTAGTAATGATGCATGGTTCTTTGATTATTCTGCAGGTACATTAAACTTTAATGATAGTTCTGTTCCTTCTCAGGTAGTATCAGCTGGTGGAACTAACGTTTATGTTGTTGGATATAGGTATAAAGGTAGAACAGGTGTTCAACCACCAGGTGGTATTGGTACATTCCATAATCTTTATGTTTCTGGTCTTTCCACATTCGTTGGTGTAGGTACATTTAATAGTCATCTTTATGTTGGTGGCAACTTAGATATTAAGGGCAGCGTAACTTTAGGTGATGCTGCTACTGATAATGTCGTATTTAATGCGGATGTAGATTCTAATATTATTCCTGATGACAATAATACCTATGATTTAGGTTCAAGTTCTCAAAAATGGAAAAAGATATATGTTAATAATGTTGGTATAGGAACCAGTACTGTAATTAGTGATGATATTGTTACTAGACACCTTAAAGTTACTGGTATAGGTACATTTGATCAACAACTTTTAGTAAGTGGTAATGTTAATGTAACAGGTTTTTCTACATTTACTGAATTAGTAGATATTAATGGCGGTGGTCAGGCAAATACATTTAAGGTAGAAGATTTAACACAGTATCGTGTTGTACTTGCTGGAGATGGTGGTGAAATAGAAGATAATTCAAAATTAACTTTTGATCCTGCTTCAAATCTGAATGTAACTGGTGGGTTAACTGTTTCTGGTATTACAACTTTAGGAAGCATTGGAATCAGCACGGGAAGAATTACTGGACCTTCGGTCATGTATATTGATCCAGCAACAGTCGGAGTAGCTGGAACTGTTGTTGTCTTAGGTAATTTACAAGTCGATGGAACTCAGACTACGGTAAATTCTACCACCATGACGGTGGATGATAAGAATATTGTTATTGGTCAAGGTGCTGCAAATGATGCAGCTGCAGATGGTGGTGGTATTACTTTAGAATCATCTGCTGGTGGTAATAAGACTTGGAATTGGGTAGATGCCACGGATTCATGGACATCTTCTGAAAATATTGATATTGCATCTGGTAAAGTATTTAAAATTAATACTACAAGTGTTCTGTCTAATGATACATTAGGATCTGGAGTAGTTAATTCCAGATTGACTAGTGTTGATACGTTAAATCATTTAAAAGTTGCTGGTATCACCACTTTAACTGGTTCTATTATTACTGGTGTGACCACTATTACTCAACTTCAAGTTGGTACTACTGGTCAAACATTAGTTGGTATTACTACGATACTTGACGAAGATGATATGGCATCCAACAGTGCAACAGCATTGGTCACTCAGCAATCAGTCAAGGCATATATTGATGATACTGTAACTGCACAAGATCTCGACTTCTTTGCAGATAGTGGTGGTGCTCTTTCTATAGATTTAGATAGTGAATCTCTAGAACTTGCTGGAACCACAAATGAGATTACAACAGTGGGTGCTGGTAATTCTGTTACTATTGGACTTACTGATAATGTAACTATAACGAATGATCTTACTGTTACTTCAAATGCTGGTATTGGAAGTCTTGCAGTTAGTGGCGTATCTACATTTACTGGTGCTATAGATGCAAATGGTGATATAGATGTAGATGGTCAAGCAACCTTAGATGATGTAATTATTTCAGGTGTAACAACTGTTTCAAATCATATATTACCAGATACAAACGGAACTTCTGTTGATATAGGTTCAACTAGCAAATATATTAGGAATGTATATGCAAGTAATATTGTTACTGCACCTGGTGGTCCTGGAATTGGTATAGATTTAAACATTCGTCACATAAATGCAACGGGTATTGTAACTGTTACAAGTTCTACAGATTTAAATGGTGACTTAGATGTAGATGGTTTTACAGAATTAGATGATCTTAATGTATCAGGTATAACAACTACTGTAACCCTTAATGTTGGTACTACAGGACAATCTGGATTAGTTGGTATTACTACCATACTTGATGAAGATAATATGTCTTCTGATAGTGCAACAGCACTGGCAACCCAACAATCTATTAAAGCATATGTTGATAATAGTTCTCCAGGTGGTTCTGCTTTAACAGTATCTGCAGATTCTGGATCAAATGAAAGCATTAATTTAAGTAGTGAAGTTTTAGATATTGAAGGAACTGCAAATGAAATTGAAACTGTAACAGGAACTAATAAGGTAATTATTGGACTTCCTGATGATGTAACTATTGCAGATGATCTTACTGTTACTGGTGATATTGCTTCTGTTACTAATGTAAGTGTAACTGGGGTTTCAACATTTACTGGTGCTATAGATGCTAATGGTGCATTAGATGTTGATGGAACATCAGATCTAGATCAAGTTAATATTGCTGCTGGACTCAATGTAACTGCTGGTATTTCAACATTTGCTGAATTAATAAATGCAACTAAATCTATACAAGGTAATGAGAATTTAGTAATAACTGGAATCTCTACATTCCTTGGTGAAACAAATATTGGTACTGGTGGAACTGTCTTTACTGCATTAGTTGGTGCAGCTGCATCGGTTGGTATTGGATCTGCAACTCCTGACTATATGTTGGATGTTGCTGGTACAATAAATAGTGAAACAGATGTTAAAATACAAGGTGTCAGTGTTACAACTCAAGCTCTCAATGATGCCGTTGCAATGGCAATCGCACTAGGATAATAAAAAATGGCAAATACCTTTAAATTAAAAACTAAATCTGATGTGGGTGTCACCACGGTTGGCATTTATACTGCTGGTGGTAGCACAACAACTGTTATTATCGGAATAACTTGTGCGAATACTTCTGGAACTGGTATTCATGTTGGATTGGGCATAACAAGATCTGCTACTGATGATATTAGTCTAATTAAAGATGTTCCTATTCCTCAAGGATCTTCTTTTGAATTTATGGGAGGAAACAAAGTAGTATTAGAACCTACAGACACAATCACGGCAAGAAGTGATGTTGCAACAAGTCTTGATGTAGCACTCACAATAATGGAAATAACCTAGTATGGCACTAACTAAAGTAACTGGTGGTACTATCTCAACTACCTCAAACTATGAAGTTGGGGTTATAACAGCTACCAAATTTGTAGGACCATTTGAAGGTGCAGTAACTGGTGTTGCTACTGGTGCATCCAAAGTTATTACTTCAGTTGAGTCTTCTGATACCACTTGTTTTCCTTTATTTGTTAATAGTTCCACTGATGCTTATCAAGCACCAAAATTAGGATCAAATCTTACATTTAACTCTACCACTGGAGATTTAGGTGCAACAAAAGTTACTGCAGAGCAATTCGTAGGAAATATATCAGGAACAGGAGCAACATTTACTACAGTAGATATTTCAGGAACGTTAAACTATACTCATGTAACAGACGTATATTCAGTTGGTGTTGGTACATTTGCAAGCAATGTTCAGGTAGGTGCAGGTATATCGGTAGTTGGTGTCTCTACATTTACTAATGGTGTTGGAATAGCAGATTCAATATTCCATACTGGAGATAATAATACTGCCATAAAATTTGATACTGATATAATTAAATTAGAAACAGGAGGTAGTGAAAGACTTCACATCGCATCAGGTGGTATAAATGTAACTGGTGTCACAACGACAACAGGAAATATTCACTTAAATTCCACAGACAAAAAGATATATTTAACTAGTGATTATGATCAATACATTACTGCAAATGCTGCCTCCAATTATATGGTGTTTGCAGCAGCAAATAAAGAAAGACTTCGCATCACATCAGCAGGTGCTTTAAGATTATCAGATACTAATGATCCTTGGGATCAAAATACAGATATTTGGGTTGCAGATGATGCATTAAACTTTAATGCTTATGGAACTAATGGAGCATTTATATTTAAAAGTGGTTCATCATCTACTGAAAGACTTCGCATTAGAAACGATGGAAATATTCTTACTGCGAATGATTTAGCAGTAACTGGAGTAACAACATCTAGTGCTTATGATTTATCTGCAATAGATAAGAGCATTTCTGATACTGCTGTAGATTTATTTGTATATGATACTAGAAATGATAGTGATGGTGGTGCATGGAGAAAGAGAACATCTCATACTTCATGGTATAACGAAACATTCAGTGCAACGAGAGGTAGTAAGAAAGAATTCCCTGCTGTTGCTGTGATTAGTGTTATAGGTGGAACTGTATCTAGTTATGGTAGTGATAATGGTAATATGAAAATTAAAATTTATGATGGTGATGATCCAGAAATGCCATTATGGATGGAGTTTGAAGGATATAGTAATGGTGGTGAGAATTTTTTAAGAGGTGGTACAAATTATGCTATTACTTCAGTTTCTGCAGCAAATGGTGTTTTATGCATTGGTAGAAATGGTGGATATGGTGGAGCACTTGTAAGTTTTATTGATGAATTTATGTATACTTATTGGGATGCAACTACTCGCTCTGAATATGGTGGTAGTATTGCTGAAAGAAATTCTGGTAAAGGTGGGTTATCCCAATCTGGAAATGGAATAATTAATGCAACAGTAAATGATGTAGCAATGACTGTGTTACCAAATGCAAAGATTATGAAGGGTACAGGCCTCCCATCTCCTACTATTGCCTTTGCTACGATTGTAGGTGCAACTGTTATTAAAGAAGTTGGTATAGGAAATACATTTGTTGTTTCTCAACCAAGACGGGTCTATGATACTAATGGTACATATGACAATGTAAATAATGTTGAATTTACAAAGGATGGTAAAGTTGTATATACAGAATTCAATGGTTCTCAATACGGATGGATGTATGTTCATGATATTCCACATGATAAAGATTATGGTATAGCTGTTAATAGTGAAGGTACAGCATTATCTTGGTATGATACTAGAGATGCTGGTAGTGAATCTGCTCAAGGTGGACATAGTTTTGCTGATCAAGATGGTCATATTTACTCTAGTAATGCTGGTTATGGTGTAAAAATTCTTCATACAGTAACTGCACCCGATAATATGATCTATGCTACTACTACATCTGGTGTTACGATGATTCATGAAAATAGAGATGTAAATAGATCTGGTTTAGTTGCTTATGTTAACCATAATTATAATACAGGATGGTTACATGGGGATCAAAAATTCTGTTTATCTGATACTGATGATACGGATAAAACAAATACTCAAACAGAATATGATCGTTCAATAGGTGCTAAAAATCTTACAGCGTATGGAACAGTAACTAAGACTGCTGTTGCAACTGGTGCTGAAATGGTTAGTTGGAGTTTTGGAAATTCTAATTCAAATTATCTGAAACAAGATTATACTGCTAAACTTCAGTTTGGAACTAGTAGTTTTAGTGTAATGGCATGGATTAAGAAGGCAGATTATTCTAGTACTGGATTTATTTTTGATAGAGCAGATAGTAGTGGAAATGAAAGAGTTGCTTGGTATTTTGAAAGTGATGATCTTAAGTTATATACATTTGATGGTTCATCTTCTTCTGAAATTGGTAATGGAACTGTAGAGATTGGAAGTGCTTATGATGGTAAATGGATATTTGCTGTAGCAACTAGACATTCTTCTGGTCAGATGGAAACTTATATTAATGGAGTATTAAAACATTCTCAGGTAAGTACAGTGAGGGATGTTGATAATAGTGATGCCTTCACAATTATTGGTGGTAGATATAATACTAGTTCTGGCAATCAGTTTAATGGTGAAATAGCACTTTTACGTATGTCTAAGAGTGTTCCATCACCAGAACAAGTTGCAAAGATTTATAATGATGAGAAGGATTTATTCGTAGCTAATGCCAAGTGTACATTATATGGATCTTCTAGTAGTATAACGGCACTGGCACATGATGAAGATACTGATACTTTACATGTAGGAACATCTGGAGGACGTAGTGATTTCACTGGATTGAATAGAATAAATAATACAACGACAGCAGTTACTACTGCTATATCGGCATCTAACGGCCTCATAATAGAACAATAATATGACAGTAAGAGTATCAAAACCAGTATTTAATTTAAGAGAGAAGGTATCAGAACTGGACAAACCAACTGGTCTAAAAGGATCTCAATTAATGAGATCTGATACCCTTCAGGATACAAGAAATATTATCCGTGCTGGTCGAAAAAATAAGTTTATCAATGGAGCTATGAGAATAGCTCAGAGAGGAACGTCTCATAGTTTAAATGCAGATGGTGGATATTCATTAGATAGAATTAAACATATCGTAAGAGGTACTCATGATTCAACTTATACTCAATCAGATGATCATCCAGATGGTTTTAGTAAGTCATTAAAAATAAGTCCTAATGGTACACATACACCGACTGGAAGTGATAATGCAGGTTTTCAATCTTTTATTGAAGGTCAAGATTTGCAAGATTTGCAATTTGGTACACCAAATGCAAAGTCATTTACTGTTTCATTTTATGCAAAATCAGCATCGTCAAATAATGGTCATCAATATACATTTGAAATAAGATCATACCCAACTAGTGGTGACACTAGAATTAAAACTTTTCCATTTATTGTGACTACAACTTGGCAGAGGTTTACTTTTACATTTACTGGAGACCAAACTAAAGATATTGCTGATACTAGTGGTAATGGATTTGCTTGCTTATGGAATTTAAATGCTGGACCTGATGATATAACAAATCAGTATATTGATTGGTATGCTCTTGGTAAGTTTATGTGCGTTAATGGACAATCTAATTTCTTAGATAATACAAGTAATGAATTTTATCTTACGGGAGTTCAGCTTGAAGTAGGTGATGAAGCCACTGAATTTGAACACCTTTCTTATGATGAAGACTTAGCTAGATGTCAGAGATATTTTACAGTTTGGCCTCCAAGAAGTGGAGGAATACCTGCTTGGGTTATGTATGCTGGTTCTTCTCAAGCTAGTGCTCATGTATGGATCCCATATACTATGAGAACAACACCAACACCAACTGATAAGGGAACTGGAACCAGTACAACAGTTGGACATGCATATAATCATAATGGTACTAGTGTTAGTTCTAGATATGCTAATGGTTCATCTCCTACTTTAAGTTGTGGTGGTCAAAATGGTCACTATGGTCTTAATATGCATTTTGGTTCTCACCAAAGTGGTACTCACGAAGCGGATGTTGCTTCTTGGAATGGAACATCACCAGGAATTTTCTTAAGTGCGGAGTTATAATCATGGCAAATTATAAAATTTTAGAAAATCCAACTCCTAATGGTATTTGTACATCAATCTTAAATAAGGATACTGGTGTTATTTGTCCTCATTGTAAAGAAAATACAGAATATAATCAATTTATTCGAGATGTAAAGGAACAAGGTATTGGTATTGTAGAAGGTGAAGATGATGTAACTGTAGTTACTGAAGATTATGCAGTTGCTCGTAGGAAAGCTTATGGACCTATCGAAGATCAATTGGATAAAATTTATCATAAAGGTCTTGATGTTTGGAAGAGCGACATTTTAGCAATTAAAGATGCAATTCCAAAAACTCAAGAATATGTAACTTCTATTTCTGTAAAATCTGTTCCTGATTGGGTTCAGTCTGAAGCAGATGCGTATTCACCATAAATAGGTAAAAAAGTATATGGCGTTCACAAAGATACTTGGTCCTGGTATTCATACTCTTGCCAATTTTCATAGCCATAATATAAATTCAAGTGGAATTATAACTGCCACCAAGTTTGTTGGTGATATGGAACCAGGTGGTGGTACTGGTAGTTTTGATAGTTTAACTGTAACAGGAAATCTTAGTGTTGGTGGTACAGTAACATATACAGATGTAACGAATGTAGATGCGGTTGGTATAATTACGGCACAGTCAGGAATTTATATAGGTGCTGGTGCTACTGTAGGATCACTTAATACAACTACAGGTATAAGTTCATTTAAGAAATTAAATGTAGATGAAACTTCTACATTAAATGGATCTGTAGGTATTGCTGATTCGATAATTCATATTGGTAATACAGATACTTCAATCAGATTCCCTGCTGATGATACATTCACAGTAGAAACTGCAGGTACTGAAGCACTTCGCATCGACTCAAGTGGAATTTTATGGATGAATTATGGAAATCCACAATCTAGTTCTCTTATGATTCTAGACAAGGACGGTAGTGGAGAAGCAGCATTAAGATTTTATAATGCGAGTTCTAATAAAGCAAAAATTGCATTAGATAGTAATGAAGAATTGACTTTTGATGTTAATTCTGCTGAAAGACTTCGCATCGGATCTACAGGTATTTCTACATTCTATAAAGACTTACATGTTGCACAAGCTGGAACTGGGTCAACCGTTTTTATAAATTCAACAACACATAATACCAGTGTGGCAAGTATTGCAATGCTCAAGTTGGGTTATACCCATTCTGGTGGTCAAGCAGTTGGTTATCTTAAACTTCAAGAAGGTGGTGGTAATAGTTTTGATGGTAACTTGACAGTTGGTGTTCCATATAATATAGGTGGTGGTAGTTTTGGAACCAGAGATGCACTCACTGTCAAATTTAGTGGTGATGTGGATCTCTATGGTGCTACTGCTGGTGTTACTTCTTGTACTTGGGATGCTTCTGCGAATACTTTAATCTTCAATGATGATGTAAAAGCTGCTTTTGGTAATGGATCTGATTTAACAATTCATTGCTCTGGATCTGATTCTTTCTTTGAGAATTCTGTAGGACACACTTACTTCAGAAATAGTAGTGGAACTAGCGGTGGATTGTTGTTTAGATCAGATGGAGAAACTCATATCAGTAACTATGCAGCAAATGAATATAGAATAAAAACATTTAATCAAGGAGGAGTAGAATTATTTTATGCTGCTGGAACATATTCCACACCTAAAATAAAAACCACTGCTACTGGAGTCACAGTAGATGGAGAAGTCGTAACATCACAAGAGTATCCAAACTTCCGACCAAGAGTAGATTGGAATTTTGCAGCAGTCAAGAAATTAGATCCAAGAATTAAATATCGTAGACAATATAATGCATCATATACTGATGAATTTGGTATAATTAGACAAGTTGCTGAGAACGAACCAAGATTTGATCACGATCCAATTACAGGAGAATGTAAGGGATTACTACTTGAGGATGGAAGATCTAATTTGGTGGCTAGTAGTGAAGATATGAATGAAAGTTTTGGTTCTTGGGTTAATAATGGTATTGGTGCTAGGTATACAGATACTAGTGGTGTTATTAGCCCAGATGGAACTACAGGATCTACAAAGTTAATTGAAAATGGTGCTACAAGTTCTCATTTAATATATGATAATGTAAGTTGTAGTGCATCTACAGGATATATTACATCTGTTTTTCTTAAAAAACCTGCTTCAAATGGTAGAACTTTTGCTTTAATTACTGAAGGAAATACACAAAATGCTACTGCATATTTTAATTTAGTAGATGGTACAACTACAAATAATAGTGGAACTGGATTTGTATCTTCTGGTACAATAGAATATCCTAATGGATGGTGGCGTTGTTGGATGAGATTTAATACTGGTGGTTCTCAATCTTCTCTTAATGTTCAATTTGGTCCAGCAGGTGATAGTGGAACTGGTACTTTTAGTTATGCTGGTGATAGTAACAAATATATACTTGCTTGGGGTGCTCAATGTGAATCAGGAGAAATGGTAACTTCTTATATTAAGACAGAAAGACATGCTAATGATAATGGGTCTACTCGTGGTCAAGATTTTACAACGGTAGAGGGAAGTGATTTTTCTGATATATTTGATACAGACTTTAAGCAATTCTCTATGGTTGCTGATTATGATAATACAACAACACCTGATGGTAATGCTTATAGTATAATTGATTTATGGGGTGAAGAAACTAATTATGAGAATCGTATAGAATGGTTTAAGGATAATGCTGGACCATATCATATAGAGACAAGATCATTTGGAGGGAATAGTGCAACATTTTCTAATGGAAACTTATCTGCAAGTAGTAAGGCAAAGGCACAAAGATTTGCTTCATCTTGGTATGTTCCTGATTATTCTAATACAACATCCAGAAGATTTGTTGTGTCAATGGGAGGTGAAGCAGTAGATGTTATTTCTGATGGTTCTGGAACCTCTGTTCCTGAATTAACAAGATTGGGAATTGGATGTAACCCAACCAGACTTGACTTTGCTGCAGGAGTTCTTCACTTTAAGAGACTTATGTTTTATAATAGAACTCTTAGTGATGGACAATTGCAAAACCTATCAGCACAATAAATACAACAGGAGAGAAATAACTAATGCCTAATCTAGTCGGAATTGGAAACAGTCAAGTACCAACAAATGCAATGTTGGGTGGATTAGCCTATCAAGATCCTTCTCATGCTATATTGAAGAATGTTGAACCAGGAAATATTGCTGCAATCAATACAAGAATAGATCGAACAGCAACACAGTCAGGAGTATATGTATATAATACAAATGAGGATAGTGATGGAGGTCAGTGGAGATATAGATGTCAGGATAAATCATGGTACAATGAGCAACTAGGAACTAGATGGAGAGGACATAGAAAAGAATTTCCTTCTATTGCAGTCATAGTTTGTCAGAGTGATCATCTATACATTTATGATGGTGATGATCCAAATTTACCAATGTGGATGGGATTTAAACCAGGAGTAGGTGGTTCTGCTTCTGATTCTACATTTTTAGGAGCAGGAGGTCAAGGTGCTATTCGTGGAGTAGCAATGAAGAATGGTATTCTTTGTGTTGCTTATACTACAAGTGGTTGGGGTATTAGTAGAATTGATTTTCTTGCAGATTCTCAAAAATGGTATTGGACTTCAGGACAGTATTCACAACCAGATGGACATATATCAATGAGAAATGTTGAGCAGACTTATGTGCAGTTTGGAGGCAATAAACATTCAGCACTTGCAAGTAATCATTCATATGTTAATGATGTTGATATGACTGTATTGCCAGATGCACCGATAGGTAAAGATTCTGGAATACAAGTTCCCACCATTGCAATTACTAGTACAGGTGGAATTACTATTATACATGATGATGAAGGAAACAGTAATAGTTCTACTGGTACTAAGGATGGTCAGTATGTTGTATTCACAGAAGATCATAAAATTCTTGTAAATGAATTTGTAAATTATTCTCCTGCTGATGAGGTTCATTTATTGGATGTTGCTGTCGATGGTGAAGGAACTAATCTTTCTGATTTGAGAGCATATGGAATGAATGATAATGGAGAGGACGTTGTTACTAGTAATAAATTTACAAATGGTGGATGGTCTAATGGACTAGCTGCTGGTAATAATTATGTGTACGGTGTTAATTATCATGATGGTAATAATCCTCACCCTGCACTTGGAATGATTGCCAGATCAAAAGATGGTATAAGTGATGAGATGGTTAATTTTATGGAATGGGATTATTGTTCTGGTTGGCAACCTGGATATTGTAAAACATCAACATGTGCTTCTTTAAGATTACATGATAGTTATCAAGGTGGTTATACTAATCTTATTAGTGATCCATTTTATTCTGGTGATGGTAGTGATCTAAGTTCTTGGACTGCTAGAAATGCTGTTGTTACTGTAGATAGTAATAGATTAAAGGTTGATGATAGTGCTAATGCTGGATCTTGGAGTAGTGCTCAACAATCATTCACTACGGTAGCAAATCAAGAATATGTTGCTAGTGCGAAATTTACTGCAGGTAGTCCAACCCAAGCATTCTTATTTGGTTTTTATAATGGTGGTGTTGCATCTGCAGGAACTTCACCAACATGGAATCAAAATTTTGGAACCAGTAATGGTACTTATAAATTTAGATTTAAAGCTGCTGGTACAACAACTACTCTTGTTTTAGCTATGAATGACAACGGTGTTGGTTATTTTGAGGAAATTTATGTTAAAAAAGCAGTACAGGAACGTTCAATAAAAAGAACACAAGCAACTGACACAGGAAATACAGCAGGTGGTTGGCATCCTGTAGGTGCTATGAGTGTTAGTGAAGTTGAAAGAGATGCTGATTTGGATGCTTACGGTGGATTTAGTAGTTCTAATTATATTATGAGTCCTGCAAATAGTGATATGAATTATGGAACTGGTGATTTTTATATCACAGGTTGGTGGACAATGAATGATACGACTCCATCCTCTGATAATGATTTCTTTACTAGATGTGATAATGGACCAACAAAAGCAATATTTGTACAGCACAGAGTAAATAATACTTTAAGAATTTATACTAGTGATTCTAGTGGTGCAACTTATACTGATTCTGGTACTATTAGTAATACTGAAGGTGCATGGTGTCACTTCTTTGCTAATCGTAATTCTGGTGGAATAGATTTGTATATCAATGGAGTATTAGATAATTCTAGTAAGACTAATAATGGTGCAAAGGATATTGGTTCTAACTTGAATGCATATATTGGTGGTAGAATTCAAACTAGTCAAAATTATGCTAATGATGCAAAAGTTTCTTTAATTAGAACTGGAAGTGGAAATCTTTCAGCAAAACAAATTGAAAGAATGTATATCACTGAAAAAGCATTATTTGGAAGAGGTGCAAAGACTGGTTTAGCAGGAACAAGTCGTGATGGAAGAACCATTGCATATGATAGGACAAGAGATATATTACATGTTTCGACAACCACAACTAAGAGTGAATTTGCTGGATTGGTTAGGATAAATAGTGAAGATCGAGGATATTTAATTAGAATGTCAGTTTCTGATGGATTTTTTGCAGGGCAGTAATTATGGTAGTTCAGGTACAAAGACCAGCATTTAACTTAAGAGAAAAATTAAATGAAATTAGTGGCAGAGTTTCACCCAATAGAATGCCACCTGGAAGTATAATTCAAGTTAGGTATAATATGATTCATAACGCTGGAGGGAGTAGTTATAACAGTAGTAGTACCACTTATAATGATACTGGTCATGATGTTTTAATTTCACCTAGATTTTCAACTAGTAAAGTTTTAGTTTCTGTAGGTACACAAATATATTCCACCAATAGTTCTCATCATGCCTATGTTGGTATTGCAAGGGATGATAATATTGGTAGTGGTTCTAATAGTAGCAATAATCTTTTGTTCCATACATCTTGTCTTTGGGAGTCTTCTGGGCCTGGCCAGGCAAGTAATGTATCTTTTCAATTTCTTGATAGTCCACAAACAACATCTGAAGTTAAATATTCAATTTATATAAAAAGTGATAATAGTGCTAATACAGTTTACATAAATGGATCATCATATTCAGATTGTTATATTATGGCTCAGGAGGTAAAACAATGAAACCAGACATTAGATCTGCAATAAATGCACTTAGACCAGCAGCAGAATGTTCTATTCGTGGAAATAGTTATGATGGTATTGATTGGTTAGATAAATCTCAAACAATACCAACAGAAGATGAAGTTAATGCAAAACTTACTGAATTAACAAATGCATATCCAATGGAATTATTACGTGAGGAAAGAAATATCCTTTTACAAGAAACAGATTGGAGAGCATCTTCTGATCTTATTATATCAGAGGAATGGAAAATATATCGTCAGAGATTAAGAGATCTTCCTGAAGGAAATGCCCCTGATTTAAATTCTGATGGTACTTTAGATAAGACTTCGGTAAACTGGCCTACACCACCATCATAAATATTTAAAAAGTATAATGGCATACTACGGTAATCAACCAATTGCAGGAGAAACCAATAGTTTTAAGGTATTAGATGACATATCTTCTTATACCAAAACTTTTGATGGATCTTCTGCTGCCGTAGTATCGACAAGTGATGATACTCTTACATTTTATGATCACAGATTTATTCAGGGACAGAGAGTAACATATGGTAAAGGTAGTGGTGGTACAGTAGTTACTGGATTAACAGATGCCACTGTTTATTATGTAATACGACAAGATAAAGATACAATACAACTTGCTACCAGTGCGTCTAATGCAGCTACATTAACTGCAGTAGATTTAACAGGAGTAGGTGGAGGAACAGTTCATGAATTAACTGTTGCATTTGATGGTACGAATACAAAATTCAAAGCAACAACTGGTGGTGGAACTCACATTAAGTTGACAAGACCTGGACAACTTATGATTTCTATGAATGGTGTTGTTCAGGAACCACAGAATAATACACCAACTAATGGATTTGGAATAGAATCTAATAATGTTATAGTATTCTCTACAGCTCCTACTGTATTAGATACTTTCTGGGGTCATTACTTGACCAGTAATCTCTCTTCATGGGAGTTATCTGATAATAAGATAGATAATTTTACTGGAAATGGATCAACCACTACATATACTCTTTCTAAGACTCCAGCAAATGCTGATAATATTTTAGTTACCATTGATGGTGTTACTCAATATCCATCTGATTCGACAACTACACGATCATATACTTTAGATGAATCGGTAGTAACCTTTACTTCTGCACCTACATTGAATGCAGCAATAGCAGTAAGACATATAGGTTATGCTGGTGCATCTGGTGGTGGATCTGGTGGTGGTGGAGTTACTGGTTTTTATGGTAGAACAGGTAATGTCAAATTAATTAGATCAGACTTACAGAATACAGATATAAATTTAAAGAATTTAACGGGTGTTGCTGCAACATTTACGGGTAATGTTTCGATTGGTGGTACATTAACATATACAGACGTAACGAATATAG
>VTLG01003651.1_pt1 | contig 18980 bp, 40 predicted proteins | sample 4694571 | NCBI WGS metagenome assembly VTLG01 (sample SAMN12604809, study PRJNA352737) | marine metagenome | biome: ENVO:00000447; feature: ENVO:00000209|ENVO:00000569|ENVO:01000036; material: ENVO:00002151; isolation source: viral sequences binned using virsorter ...
TTGGGTAAAGCTTTGTCTATTTCTGCCATTTATTTTCTCCGATATTATTACGTTCTTAACCTGTTTTGTAGGAATATTCAACCCTTGTGGATTAGGCCCTCTTTTAGGGGGTACTGTAGTTGTTAATTTTTTAGTAGTCATCAAGTGGATTATAATCATAATCAGGGAATACGTCTTTCGGCTTAGTCCCTTTTTTCTTATGAATTTGTTTAATTGATTTATTCTTAGCAAATGCTTCAAGTTCTGTTAAATCAGACATTGCATCGTCTACAGTTGTCATTGTACCATCCCAATCTATGTCCATTGCCGCTTGATCCATTTTTCCTTCTATTTCACCAACACTAAATTCATCAGGTGGTTTTTTACCTTTTGTAGTTTCATCTGCTAGACCTTTCTTATAGTCTAAAGAATATTCTTTGTTATAAGCTCCACTAGAAGTTTCATATGTTCCTTTTTTAGGAGTTACATCTATACTTACATCTCCAGTATCTAGATCGTAAATCATATCTACATCATCACCACCTTCAAGTGTACCTCTTTTAACAACTTGTCTTTCTTTGTAAGCTACTTGTTTAGTTACATCTTCACCTTCGTTCCAGAGCTTTTTAACGAGACCGGGAAACCATTCTGGCATGCCTTTAACTTTATCTATTGTTGGTCCTGTATAAACTTTAGGTTTTTTTACAATATCAGCAAGTTTAAAATATTTTCCAACAATAGGTATTGCTGCAAGAGCAGTTATACCTTTTAAGAAAGCTCTTTTACTTGGACTCTTTGGTGATCCATCTTTTAAACCTACACGGCCGCCTTCGGCTGCAGAAAAAGGATCGAATGCAGTTACCATTGCTTCTCTTTTTCTTTTTTCAATTTCATCTCTTCTTTGACCTTCTTCGTATCCTTTCATCATTCCAGCTCCAGTAAATAAAGCTTGACCTAAAGTTGCTTGCTCCTTAGTCATGTCTCCTTTTATCGCTTCGATCTCGGCTAATTTTTTATCGGCTAGTATCTTGTAGCGAGCGTATGCAGTAGGGCGTACTCTTCCTTTACCCATTCCCCTAGCTCCCGGTTCAGTTGTTGTAAGTTTACTTGAATCCATTTTAGACATTGTTTGTAAAATTTTTTCATATCCTGGAGCTAGCTTAGACATTTCTAATATTTTTTGTGCATAACCTACTTCTTCTTCAGTAATTCCTTCTAACCTTTTTACATAGTTCATTAAAGTTTTATCCTCTACTCCAGCTAATCCATATAAAAATCCATTATCCATTGCTTCCCAAACATTTTTTCCTTGACCAAGTTCCATAGCAGTCATTGCACCACCAAAAATAAGTTCACCCCCAAGTATTCCTAATGGTCCTAATTCTCTAGCTGTCCATCTTCCAGCCTTTAACCATTTAGATGGGTTCTTAGCCATAGAAGCATTTACTTCTTTACTAGCTTTAAATGCCTGCATAGCTTGTTCTGGATTCTCTCTTGCAAACTTCATTAGCTCGGCACCTTTATAACATTTCTTGCCATATCCTACTCTACCACCTGTATTCATAGCTTTCTTAACTGCTCCTCCGCCAGTAATACAAATTTCTAGTCCTTCTTCAATTGCGTTTCCTGCAGTGTTTACTGCTTTAACAGCGGTTAAATCTTTATCTAAATTTAATCCCCCTCTTTGAATAACTGTTTCTTTTAAATCAGGTGCAATTCTTCCTGTCATATCAACAAAAGTTTCTCTAACACCATAAGGTGTGTTTTTTAATCTTACTTCTAAATTTTTTGGTACTTTGTCTAAGTATTTTTTTACCGCTGCTCTTTGCTCACCAAAATTTTTTGCAGCTTTCCATTCCCTATCAAAAGTTCTTCTTAAAGCATTTTCTTGCATATTTTCGCTGCCGACTGCAAATTGAACATTAAAAGCATTTGCTCCTCTACCAGCAGTATGGTGAATGTGAAAAGGATGTAGTTGACCAAATGTTTTACCAAACTGCTTATAAAGATCTGTATTTTCTTGTATAAATCTTTTCTTTTTATACTCACCCAATGCTGTTTTAGAATCTACGCCATATAGTTTTTGATTGTCATCGATATGTTGTAAGAAATTATCATATGTCAATACTTTAGGGTTTCCTGTTTTAGGGTCAATTACATTGGTATCTATAAGTTTAATATCAAACGTTGATTTTATATCAGTTGGTCTTATTTGATCAGGGTTTAAAAATTTTATATGTGATTCAGGTAATCCTTGTGCTCTACCTTTTAAAAAAGATTGATGTCTTTGAGCGTTTGTTAATAAGTCTCTCCAAAATAATTTTTCTGGACTTGGTTTCTTACCGATATTGTATAAATGTTGTTTTGGTGTTTTAGGCGGTGTTTGTCTTTGCTTATATAACTTTTCTTTTTCTTCTAATGTTAAATTTTTTTCTTGATCTCTAGCTGTATAAACTCTACTTCTAATTTTTTTCATTCCTTCTTTTTCAACATCATACTTAAGATACATTCTATCTGCTTCTTGAAGAATAAATTCATCACTAAAGACAGTGCCTCTTGTTGTTACATTAGTATTAGGTAAATTTAATTTTGCTCTTCTCGAACCTACATTATCCCCTGTAAAATCTTTATTCCCATAAGCTTTATGTCCTTTACTATTTAAAAAATCTGCAAACTCTGCATCGCTACCTGTTACAAAGTTATCATAGGTTTCTGGACTAAAATTTCTATTTAATTTTTCAAATTCTACATCATCTAAATAGTTTACATTTTTTGCAGCGACTAATTCTTTTCTTAAAGTTTCTTTGCCTTTAGGATAAGGTAGATCAAGAATATCTTCTCTACCTACTTTTGCAATAGCTGTATGAACTGCACTTTTGTCTTCATAGCCAAAAGATTTAGCTATATTTGAAAAATTAGGTCTTTCCGTGCCTTTAAAATTTTTTACCCATTCTTGTAATTCAAGTTGTTTAGCACTTTTAGGTGCAACTCCTGGATGTTTAGGTTTCCTAGTTTTTAATTCTGTATCCGTTAAAGTTTCAAAAGGAACTTTACCAGCTTTCATATCCTTAATTAAACCTTCGATAGTTGTCTTACCTACTTTGTATTTTTTTCCTATTCTTGGATAACCCCAACCTTCCAGGTATAAGTTTTTAATTTCTTTAATTTGGGCTTCACTTAAAACATTTTCTCCTTTAAAAAATCCACGTCTATAAACAACCGGACGCGTAAGATACGCCATCATCTCATTGTATTCGTGAATCTTCATTATAGTTTCAGTATATCGATTAAGCCGCCGTGGGCGTTTTTAGTTCTGTCTGTTGTATCAAAGTCTTCTAGTATTTTTTTCTGTTTAGCTTCTTGCTCCTTAGCTTTTCTAATTTTTTCTGCAGTCACAACATTTTGATCGTAGCCATAAGTTTTTTTAGGAACAAGATCAAAAAGTTTATTATCTCTAAGAATAGTATTTATCTCACCATAAGACTGTGCATCCAATAAACTATCACTAACAGCATCAATTGCTTCTAAACCTTTTTCACCATACATTTTTCTAAGAACATCAATTGGATCTTCTCTTCCAATATTAACTTTATTCTTATTTAATATTTCTCTAGCAGCTGCTCTTACAACTCCTCGTCTCGGGTCTCTTGCTTTGCTACCACCTAACACATAATTATAAAAATCATCGAAAGGACTGTCTGTTAATCCCTCTGTTGTTTCTTTTAATTTTTTACTAGTCTCTTTTACTTTTTCAAGATCTGACTCAATCTTTGTCATCAAGTCGCTCGTCTCTCCAGTCGGGTCGCCCGTTGCTATATCATCAGTTCTTTTATTAACTATTTTACTATTTTTTTTAGCTTCCTCTAATAATTCACTACTTAATTTTTCTAACTCAGTTGCTTTTTCAAGTTCTTTTTTTTGTTTCTCTAAACTTTTTTCAAGAATCTTCTTACCTTTTTGTTCAAATAAAGATTGGTCATATTTTTGAGATTCTGAAAGAGTTTCAATACCTTCTTTTTTAAAAGGTATTATATCCGCTGATTTTGGACTCATTGCAGCATCAACTGCTTCTAAATTCTTTTCAAATCTTTGTACTTCCAAAGTATTCTTATTTGAAAAAGCATAACCTAAATTATTCTCTAATTGCTTTTTAGCTTCTTCTAATGCTTTGGGATTATTCTTAAGCATTTCCACATTGTAAATGCCTTTAAAAGGATCATTCTTACCACCTGATAATAACTTAACCCCCGTCTTAGTCCCCATCTGTTGACTAACTTTTTTACGTCCAAATATTTTGTTTGCTAGTTCTAAAAGTTTTATAGCCATTAGTAGTACACCTGTTTAGTTTTTATAATCTTCTCATCCTTATAGTCTTCAGGGTGAGGAATCAACCCTCCCTGCCTGAATCTCATAACAGCCTGAGTCATACTGTCAACCAAGTCGTCATTATCCCCATAAGGAAACGCTGCACATTCTTCGATTACTTCCTGCGCAAAATTCTTATTAGTGGGCGCCCATATCGTTCCACTTTCAAATAGTGGTGCGACCGAGTTAACACGTGTATGTTTATCATTTCCTTTTGACGGAGTAAAGTTAATTACAGGGATACCCATATTTCTTAATTCATACGTCAAAGGTAATCCTGATGCCTTTGCTTCAATTAAAACAGTCTCTGGCTGCCAGTAGTTATAAGATTCTAGCGCCTTCCTTCTTAGTTCTGGAAACTCGTACCGTCCTTTAATAGCATCACATAAAATTAAATTAGCAGGCCTGTCTTCATTTTCTCGAAACACGCCCCACGTTGTAATAGCCGAGTAATCCGCTGTTTCCTTCTTCATGAAAGCTGTATCGTAAGATTGTATGACGTGCTCTAACTTTGGCATCGCATCCCCAGTCCACTTCTTCCACCATTCCCTTTTTATAATCGCTCCTTCTTCTGATGTCGGGTTCTGCATCCACTGTGCATTCCATTTACCAATTGAAAGTGATGCTTTAACAGTTTCTAGCTCCTTAGTATTCCAATACTCCGGCCAAACAGGGGAACCACTAGGCATGATAGCTGGAAACTCAATCAGCTCCCACTGATCTGCTTTAGCTTCCTTTTGATGTTGTAATAACATTCCCGTTAAATCTTTCGTGTTCCATCTTGTCATTACACAAACAATAGAACCACCTGGCTGCAAACGTTGACGTGGACCTGATGTATACCATTCATAAGCTCGCTCTAAAGCAGTCATGTTGAGGGCATCTTGCTCTGAGTGAGGATCATCAATGATTAATAAATCAGCACCACGACCCGTTATTGCTCCACCAACACCAGCTGCAAAGTACTCGCCGCCTTGTGCGGTTTCCCATCTGCCTGCTGCTTGTGAATCTTCTCTAAGTCTTGTCTCGAAGACTTCCTTATACTCTGGGGAATCCATTAGCGTTTTAGCCTTTCTACCGAACCGAATCGCTAGTTCCCCGGTGTGAGTTGTTTGAATTATTTTTAATTTTGGGTTACGCCCGATCATCCAAGCGGGCAGCAAGGAGCTAGCGAACTCGGACTTAGTATGTCTTGGAGGCATATTGACAATTAATCTCTTAAGTTTGCCTTCTGCCATTTCGTTAAATTTTTTTGCAATAATTTTATGATGTCGACCTTCAATGAATTCTGGCCAAATGTGTTTTGTAAAGCTTAAAAAGTCGGAATTGACTTTGGAAATTTTCTTTTTTTCATTTAACTTCAAGGCCATCTTCATGAAGTCTTTTCTTACGTCGGGGGGTAATTTTTTAATTTTTTCTAGGTCTACTTGCATAAATGGGTCCCATAATGATTTTACAAGCTAAAACCGTCAAAATCAAGGAATAAAGGGTCGAGTTTGGGACCCCTTTTTTCAAAAGGTGAATTCGATACAACCTATAGTTGAAAGTTAAAAAAGGTTTTGGTACCTCTATTGAATTGGGGCGACGCGGCGTTAGCCGCGTCGCTCGTGACTAGTCTAACAGAACCATGTAAGCTTTGGCATTATGTTTCATAAACCATGAAAGTTTATCTCTCATATGTTGCCAGTGCTTGCTCGCACCTGTGCCAAGTTCTCTATCCTCTAAAGTTGCTTGTACTTCGTGCAAGAATATCTCATCGTGTTTCTTTGCCTCTTCTTTTGTTAGCATAACAGACTCGCCGTTGAATCTGTTTCTTCTTTCTTCTGTTCTTTCTGTTGTCATATATCCTTTCTGTTATTCTGGGATAATATATTATTCAGCATTATTGTCAACACCTATTTTTTGTATGCTAGTATATCTATAACCATAACGACTTTCGTTTGTTGTCTTCTCATATCCCTCGGTAAATCTTCGCTCACGAATAAATGGAATAGGAATACCCATTTCAATAGCTGACATATTTTCATTTAGCCAAGCTAGTTTGCAACCTTGACTACAGAAGTATTTATCTGAATTGTGCCAATATCTATCTTCATCTATTTTAGAATATGCATATCTTCCACGAATTATGCCTTTAGATTTTAGAAACCTATCTGATGTTGGTCTAGTATGACACTCCGGCCCTTGGCAAAAATGTTTATTTGTCATATCTTCTCAACCTTTCATTTTGGTCTATGCTTGGTAAACTAGACCAAAAAGAAATAAGTCCACCAAAAGAAACTAGTAGTCCTGTTGTTGTATGTTCTGAATGTATTGCTAAAATTAAGCCCAACATAATTAATGCAAAGCCACATAAACTTTTAATTAATAATAACCAAATCATTAAAATCTCACAGTCCAACTGCCTTTTGCAGTTCTATAACCTTGCTTATCTATGTCGAAATAAGTCATCAACAAATCTCCCAACTTACTTGTCCAATATCTACATTGGCTATCCCATTTTGCGTTTCTTGTTATGTGTTTTCCGTCTTTGTTAGAATAATATGTTATTCTAAATTGTTTATCTGTTATCATTCTATTCCTTTCTGTTATGTATGGGATTTTATATTAATCCCATACATTTGTCAATAGCTTAATTTAAATTATTCTGCTTTTCGTATTCCTTTCTAATCGCTATTTTCTGCTCTCTTGTCATAGTAGTATTCTTCATGCCTTTAATCATACTAGCCAAATTTTGTGGGTTGTAGATTGTTAAGCCTGTTGAATTACATCTTACAAGTTCTGCCTCGTCAATTTCAATGCCAAGTTCTTTCATCAACTCAACACCCTCGCTTAAATATCTATAAGCTTTCAATCCAGTTTTCATAGCTTGTTTTTGTTTTTCAATGCTATCAATCCATTTTTGATGACAAGTGATTACATTTGATTTAGCTTGTTTCAACATTTTAAAGATTAAAAATTCCTCTCTACTACAAGCAATAGTTCTTGAACGACAATGTGATGTTCCAATAATATCTAAATAAAATTGACTATCAAACTCTCTCGTCATTCCAACTGAATTGTCATCATCAGAATTGTATCTTGAATAACCACTATATCCAAGTGCCTTGTCGTTTGCCTCAATGTGTTTAGTTTTATGTGGGTTATCATCTTTGCCATTTTGTTGAGCCAAGATATCTGGATTACACTCTTTTGCTTTTAGTTCTTCTCTCTTATAAGCATAAGCAAATTGTTTTCCTGTTTCGTCGCCATACTCATTAGCACCAACACGACCATAAAGACCAAAGTCAAAATGTTCAGATACATTTCTGTCATCTTCGTTTTCATCTTCTTCTAGTTCATCTTTTGCATAAGAAAAATAAAAGCATTTATCTTTTGCTACAACATCTAAAGGACTACCATATTTTCCTTTTAACATTTTACAAGTTGCAACATCTTCTTGTGGATATGCTCTTTCAACAACTCTTGTCGCAAGTTCAAAAGCTTTTGGATAAATACTATCCACCTTTTCCCTTGCGTCAAGATATGCCTCTCGTTCTTGCGTGTTTTCTGTTTCAGCATTATCAACATACCGATTTAAAATCTTATTTCTAAATTCAGTATTCATTCTTATTTTACTCATTTGTGCCTTTCTGTTTGTTTGCATAAATAAATTAATATACTACTTGACAAACCTTGTCAATAGGATTATATAGGAATAGTCAGATTTTAGAAGAATTAGCTATACACCCTAATCTCTGATTGGGACAACTTCTGGTTGTAGCACGTCACACCGCATTCCGATGCCGTCTTCGTGTTATGAACCAGAACTGATCCCTGATCCTATGGTGGTCAGTTAGTATGGAATAGCGTAATAAATGTGCTTGCACTATAAAAGTCTATTTAGAAAGCTGAGAAGTCATAGGATCTGGGATCAGTCAACGTGCAGCTTTGACGCCTTACGTCTATTGAGTATCGTGTGGAGACTGGTCACTTTAGAATGATTCTAAAAATCATTCTAATGTAGATTTAAACGAGCGGCAAGCTACAAGCAGCAAGCTTGACAGTACTGTAGGATATGATAGGATGAATTTAGAAAGGAATAAATATGAGTAAATATACACTAGCACAAATACTTGATGCATGGACCGCGGCGTATGGTGAAGACATGCAAGAAGAGTATCCAGGTTTCATTCAGAGATTGTCTGAAGAGAAAAAAAATGAAAAGAATAAAACATAACGACTTAACACACTATTTCATGACGCCGCACGAACAGCTGCCGGCGTCATATCTTGCCAGCTGTGAGAAGTTTTTCCGGGCCCTCGGTAAAAAAGAAATAAGTTCCAAGCTTCAAGCAGCAATGCAACAAGACACAATTTATTTACAGAGATTGAAGCTTCAAGCCGCAAGCAGCAAGCGACAAGCTTCAAGCAACAAGCTTGACAAATAATAAATATAGGATATTATAAGATTATGTTAAAGAAAGAACTAGAGAAAATTGTCGGAGGGCTATCAAAGCCCTCTAAGATGCCTGGCCCCGCTTATAACCTGCCCGCATCGAAGTGTATCACCGGCTCGAAGCTGGTCAAGATACCTGGCAGCGTGTGCCATGGCTGTTATGCTTTAAAAGGTCGATATAGATTCCCAAATGTACAAGCAGCTCTGGAGCGTAGACTGAAGGCCATCGAGTCACCGCAATGGGTTAATGCTATGATACAATTAATAAAACCGCATAAAGAATTTAGATGGCATGATTCCGGAGATATCCAGTCACTGGAGCATCTTCAGAATATTTTTAGAATTTGCAGGAAGACACCAGGGACCAAGCATTGGTTGCCAACGCGTGAAGCTAGCATCTTGAAGCGTGTCAAAGTTAACGAAGTACCAAGGAACCTGGTCATCCGGTTCTCTTCACACATGATTGATCAGGCACCAGTGAATTTCTGGCCCTGGACAAGTACTGTTACAACAGATGGCAAGCACAGCTGCCCCGCTGCAAAACAAAATAATGAATGCAAAGATTGCAGAGCATGTTGGAATCGTGATATAAAGAATGTTTCATATGGTAAACACTAAAAAAATTATTAAAATAAAATCATCTCCGGTATATGATGGAAATAATTGGTTACCAACAAAACTATTAAAAAGTGATGACTGGCGAGAGATGGACGCAGATGCACTAATGAAATGTGATGATTGCGGGCATAAATCAACAGAGTATGCAGAACATGATGATTTAATTGAACTTGTTGGATTAGAAAAAGAAGAGCATTGTCAAGTTCGTTGCCCTAATTGTAAAAGCTGGTATTATTGGGAAGTAGAATAATATGGGCAGGATTAAAAATTTTCTAACACCTCAATGGCTGAAAGAATTTGAAGAGCTCAAGCGCCAAGCTTCAAGCAACAAGCCACAAGCTACAAGCTCTCAAACTTCAAGCGACAAGCATCAAGCGTCAAGCAACAAGCATCAAGCTGCAAGCCGCAAGCGACAAGCTGCTCAATAACCTTTCCCTCATAAAGTTTCACGCTTCTAGAAGCGAGGTGCTTGACCATGATAAATGTATTGTTAGGATGCCTCACATGGAAGGCAATTTGGTGTGGTGAGAAACGAACTTTATTACCCTTGGTTACTTTCAGCTCTACAGTGAAAAAGTGGCTATTATTATTGTAACCCAATAAATCAGGAGTACCAAGAGAGCTACTATTTTCAATCCTTGTCCAACTAATTTTTGGTGTATTTCTTTTAATTTCTTGCCAAAATTTAGTCTCATTTTTCACCAGGTTTTGCCGTAATTGGTTTATTATATTTTCAGCTTAGGCTTTCCCATTTTCCAAGACTCTGTAGTGGAAATTTCTAAGACGATCCTGTGTGTCTCTCTAGCTCCAATCAAATTATTTTGCAACATATGAATAGCTTTGATGTCAAAATGTCCATCTGGAGATTTAAACTCTCCATGTGGAACCTTAACTTGTACTCTAGCTTGTTGAGCTGTTGGAGATTGCAAGAATCTATCTAGTTGTAAAGCCAGTTCTTTCGCGTTAATCATACCTTGACTTTTACAACAAGTTACTGTACTTGTCAATACATGGGACTACCAAAAAGACTCACAGAAATGCAGATGAAATTTGCCCATCTACTGGTGACAAATGAGGGTAGAATGACTGGTTATGAGTGTGCTAAAGAAGCAGGATACTCTGAAGACCGGGCTAGAGTAACTGCATCAGAATTACAAAGTCCTAAAAAATATCCTCTAGTAGTTAAATACATAGGAGAGATACGAGAAGAATATCAAAAGAAATACTCTGTAACATTTGAAAGACACATTACAGAACTTGGAAAGATCCGACAGGAAGCATTAAGAAAAGGTGCTTGGTCCGCAGCTGTCAATGCTGAAGTAGCACGTGGTAAAGCTGCAGGATTATATATTGAACAGAAAATAATTAGGACAGGTAAGTTAGATGACTTATCAGAAACAGAATTAGAAAGTAGAATGAAAGAAATTATAGATGAGTACTCACCCATCCTTGAAGGAACTTCAGAAGATTTAAAAGAAAAAGTTAAATCAAAACAAAAACAAATAAGATTAGAAAAAGCTAATCCAGTTTCGTCATCTTCACAACCCAAGAAGTCGGAATCATCGTCCGATCCCCAAAAGTAATTTCATTTGTGTTTGGATCTTTATCATAAGATGCAAATATTTTAACTGAATCTTTATCCTTAGAGAATACCCAACCTTCGTTAATTGGTTTTGCTAATTTCATTTTATTAAATTCTCTATCATCAGCCCAGCCGCTATCACTCAACGCATCAACCCATTCAATCCGATACTTTGAATATGGGATGTCGTTTGGTTGTGTTGGCACGACTTGTTTTCTTCTTCTCGGTTTTCTTCTTTTTAAGTTTTTCATAAAATTGTGGGTTATGCTTTCGGTTGAACTTATCCCAAAAGTCCTCCTCTGTCATCATACTTATTGCCAGTGCCATAACATTTCCTATTCCCATAATTCCTACTACACATTTCCTGCCACATTTTCAATGTTAAAAAAGTGTTGGTAATTGCGGATTGCCACATTTTACACATTTCTGCTTTCAAAAACGTGGAGGCTACTTTCGTTGGTATACGCGAATAGTAATCGATTTTGGACCAAAATACACATTTATAGACCTAAAATATTTTCAGAAAAAATTTCTTCCAAAAAGTTTTTCAAAAGTGTGTATTTGTGGAAATCGGCTATTATCCTTATGTACCAACGGTTATAGCCTCCACACTTTTATTTTAAAAACGTGGCAAATGTGTATTTTTTTCATTTTATGCGGTTTTTTGAAAATTTCTCCACACTTTTGGCCTTAAAACTTTGTGGCTTTTTTGTGATTTGCCACATTTCTGCCACATTGTGGTATTTATGCAACACTTTGTGACTTATTTGTCACATAATAGTCATCAACTTTTTTTAACCATTCCCACTTTAGCTCCCGGAATTCACGTCCGTTGATTGTAAAATTCTGAAAGAAGTTGTCAGGTGTGCACATAAGAATAACTCCCTGCTCGATGCTCGTCCCATAGACCTGGTTGTGAGCCATCGCATACGCTACCATCTGTAGCTTATAATCTTTTATCCATTCCACCCTTTTAGGCTTGTTGCTTTGTTTAAAATCTATTATACTTTCGCGCCCTTGATAAACACCACATAGGTCAGTTTGCCCGGCGTATAAATCCGGGTAGAAGAGGGTCACCTCGCTGCCCCAAATTTCTTCTAAATCATTGAATCCTTTAGCAATTATGGTCTCCGCCATGCCACTCGCTTCTCGCCCCACGTCGCGTAAATCTAAAACCTTACCCCCTTGAATATACGTCTCCAAATAGCTATGCATCGCTGTCCCACGCTTGGCAGCTTGGTCCTTGATTCGCTCCGCCTCAACTTGCCCAACTTTTTGAGTCCACCGTTGTAAGCTTTCAGCTTTCTCAGCATCTTGAGTCGCTTGTAGTATCGTTGTAACACTCGGGAGTTTCTCGTCATTAACATCATAGTGCCTATCTCCTTTAAGTATTTCCCTTTTACTCTTTGGATATTTATATAGTTTATTCCACTTTAGAGTCATTCTAAACTACTTTATTAAGCATCCACTTAATTCCTCTTATAACATAACCTCTAATAAATTTATTAAAAGCATATCTTAAAACTCTAACTACAATTAAAATAGGAGAACTTAATACATCAAATACAATTAGCATAACATCAACACTAACATCGATAGCATTATCGCTGTTTATTAGTTTCCTTATCTTTCTCCTTTGCTTTATCTTTTCGAAAAATTTTATCATAATTTTTCTTATATAGATCATTTGATGGACGAGATCTACCGTCCCATTTTCTTCCGGATTCTTTATTTTGTTTATCCATTATTCTAAACTCATTGCTGTTCTATAGTCATCTAAATTAACTACTTTATCATTCATTAATTTAGTGCCGTAGTGGTCTATAATTTTTTGAATCTTAGGTAGTTTTGTATGTGCATAGGGCCAAAGAACACAACATACATAATACGCGTCTCTAAAAGTGCAACGCCATCTGTATTGCATTAGATACTTGGTGCCATCTTTACGAAGTCCTTTACGAGGTTTCTTAGTAACCGTTCCACAACCTAATACTTCATACAACCAGTATATAACTGACTTATCTGTCATGGTTACTTCCATACTGATACGCATACTATTTGAAACTCTATAACCACCACCTTTATGTTTCTTTTTCTTTTCCGGTCTTCTTGTAAAATTAATACTACCTTCACCATCAAAAAGTCCTGCTATGTAAGCAGCATCAGATTCTCTTATCATAATACAAATACCAACATATAAATAGCTAGGAGAGACATCATACCTAGAAAACCAAACACCCACTTAAATAACGGATCCATTATTTTCTTAAAAGCATTTCTAGATTATGTTTATCTTCAGTAAGTCGATCGATATCTTCTTTTAAGAATTCTCTATCTCTTTCCAGCTCCTCGATCCTCGCTCCTGCCTTCTTGCAATGGAATTTGAGCAACTCCTTCTGTTTCTCTAGCTGCTCGATTCTCTCTTCAAGATCATTAGGTCCTCTTACCACTCTTTTAATATCTGCTTCATGAACCATCTTTTTCTATGCCTCCATAAATTCCAGCGCCGACATTAATTAGATCCATTGTGCTTACGCTGCAATGACTTAAGCAAAGGGTGAGTATCAAAATACTCATCAAATTCCTTATCATGTACTTCTCCTTTCGAGTTACACATTGGACACTGTACTACTTCGTCCACCTGTCTTTCTACACTTTCTTTAACTTTAAAAAACCCGTTGCCTTTGCATCTTGGACAAATCTTAGGTTCCATTAGTTATCCTTTTTTTCTTTATCTTTATCCTTACTATTTTCAATAGGTTTTAAACCTACTACTAGTGCAACAAGTTGAAAAACTTCTGCGTAAGGTCTTGTAGACAAATATTTTAATATTAATTGTCTATGTTCGTTAGATATTTTAAACATTACTTATCCTTTACCTTTCCATTTAACTTTTCTACTTTTTCATTTACTAAAATATTGACTGTCTGGCTTCTACTGACAACTGTGTTTGGCACAATCACTTTTCTAAGCCGATCAATTTTAGTATACGTGTCTTTCGATAATGACACGTTTTTGTATTTGCTTATATCGGTCATATGATATAGTTTCCTTTCATTTATTAATTATAGGATAATATATAAATTTATTTAAATTTGTCAAGATGAAATTCGTATTAATGTTAACAATGTGCAGTTATATAAGTGGAGCTTGCATGCCCGCTTATGAATGGCCAACACACTTTGATAGTGGGTATGATTGTAGTATATTTGGTTATGAAGAAGCTGCTAGAAAACTTAGAGAGATAGGTAAAGAAAAAGTTGATTTGCATAGAATATCTATTACATTTACTTGTAGTGGATTACAGGAGACTTAACTTCTTGTTTTAGCTTGTCTAACTGATTCTTGATAGCTTTCATTAAGTTCTTTCTTTTCCTTTTCTATTTCTTCTAAAAAATCTTTTTTATTTTCCCATTTAGTAATAATATCACTAATTTGTTGGAATGGATAATTGCGTGCTACCATGTCATTACGATAAGATTTAATTTCTTCTAGTAATTGTTTTGTTTCATCATTCATAATCTAATATTAATTTCCCATTTAAGTGGTCCATTTCATGCTGCACGACTCTCGCTGGAAAATTATAGAACGTTTTATATTGTTTTTTACCGTGCTCGCAGAACCAAGTTAAACCTACATAGGTAGGTCTTCTAACGTCTATAAATTTACTAGGGCAAGACAAACAACCTTCTCCTTCAGTTAGTTTTTCTTTTGCTTGTTTTTCTATTACTGGATTAATGAATATCTGTGGATTATTTTTTTCATTACTAATGTCCATAACAAAGATTTTTCTATTAAAACCTACCTGATTTGCAGCAAGTCCTATACCATTATTATCATACATAGTCTGAATCATATCAGCTATTAATTTTTTATTATCATCATCTAGAGGAACCTTAATTTCTTGAGTCCCATCTCTTAAAAATACGTCTGGTTCTTTTACTATTTCCATATACATCCAAAAAAATCACCACTACCATCGTTCATCATATGTCGATTGATAGGGTAATCAGCATAAGTTGTTAGTTTTATTCTCAATATATCACACAAATCAGCATATCTAATTGTTTCATCAAACAGTTTTATATTTGCCAGCATCTCTTCTGTCACCGGCACCAGATGATACACACCATCAGTTAGGATAATTAAATCCATTAGTCTTCTGAAGTGTCACCATGTTTTTTCTGTCCCCACTTGATAATCTTATCAAAGTTTTTGGCTTTAATATCTATTTTTGGTCCATACTTCTTCCACTCTTTAGCTACTAAATTTAACTCTACTAATAATAGTGGCCATTGTTTAGAAGATATATTACTTACTTTTATGTTTATTTCTTTCATATTCTTTTACCATTTAAAATATTGTGTTTAACATATTTATCTTTTTTATTTTTATATGCTATCCAACCTGTCCATTTTGGGTTCGGAGTCACTAAAGATTTTAATACCTTTTTAAAAGACATTGCTTCTTTTTCTATTCCTTCTTTACCATCTTCAGTGACTTTGAACTTGTATCTCATGAGTATGCACTCACTTCATCTACTGAATAGAAATATTTATTAATATCTCTATATTTTACATTACATTTATCAGCCCAGTATTTAATAGCATCTGCTCTACCCCATTCACCATTACCATTAGGACCTTTTCCACATCCTTTAGGCACTCCAGTATAACCAGAGATATAAATGTCCATAGTGATTCTAAAAAACTCTGATAAGTTTTTTACATAAAGATTAAAAGAGTCTTTACCTTTAAATTTTACTTTGTATATTTTATACATAGCTTTTATATCTTTATCTTTCTTCATTTTTTCTAGTTTTTTCATGTGATCCTTTCTATATCTAGTAAGAATGTATGACTGATACAGTGTTGTGTCAACATACTTTCCGTAAATTTTTCCTTAGTATCAATATCAACTTTAGGATATTTACGTTCAGCTGACCACGCCATACCACCATATAAACCTGCTTTTTTTAAAGCATCTCTATATATCTTCCATCTAGGCCATGATGCATCAATTGCTTTTTGACGCTTTGGAGTCATACGCTTAGGTTTTCTCCAAGTCGTATGCTTCATCATTATTTCGTACGCTTTTTCAGTACAATCTAGTTTATGAGCCATTAGTTTAACTGCGCTTCCTCTCTGTCTATTTTAGCATGAATATATCTATGGTTTGCTTCCTCTTCTAAAGCAGTTTGAAAAGTATCTTTTACCTTTTCAGTAGTACCATAATAGTCAGCCATATTAGTTGCAATATGTTTTACTATTTGTGAAGATAAAGCATGAATACTACATCCTACATCTAAATTTTTAAGTTCTTTAGTTGCATTATTCATTAGTTTATCAAACTTACTCATGTGTCTATCAATAAAATCAATTATTATTTGATCCTTGATTCTTTTAGTTTGTTTTTTTGTTAGTTTTTGCATTTTCTTTTTTCCTTTCTTTGCTTTCATATCTTCTATATAGGACTTTGTGAGAGTTTTGTCAACCCCTTATCTTCCTTGGCCGCGATATTTTTTAAATTGTCTACGCTTGTGTTTATTCATCTTTGTAAGGCTTGGATTTCTACCTATACTTGTCTTATGAAACACTGGTTCGTGTGGTATTTTAGCGTATAATCCTTTTACTCTAGCCATTATGCTTCAGGTTTTATGTTCACTCTAGGTATGTATTTTATTACACCATTTATTTTTTGTTCTAAATCAGAGCCACAAGTTATGCATCTGTAATGATCTTTAGTTACGGATACTAACATTGTAGGCTCGTCACATGTTGGACAAATTCCGTGAGTTACTTCAGGGCTAAATGTTGCTTTCTTAAAATAATTTTTCACTTTAATATTAATAAAATAAGTATTGCTAAAAGTATATACCCTTGATGGTTATTAACAAATTTTCTTATTTCTTTTAAAAATGCTCTCATCCTCTTACTTTTCCTCCTTCCCACTTCATTTCTGGAAGGCCATTTTCATAGCTTTTCCCGTCATAAGTTAGTACTTGTTTTCTGTTTGCACCGGCTTCGTTATAGCTTACATGCACCCAGCCACCTGCTGGATCATCTGGATTATAGAATTCTAGTATAAGTTGATCAAAATCTACATTGTTTTGTAACCAATAAGCTATCTGAATATTTGGTACATTCGCTATTTCAAAATCAACCGCCTGGCCCTTTGCATGCTGCGACGTCTTTTTGCTGCCGATCGCTTCACACAACGCCTCACTACGATACCCGCTGGTAATTGTAATTGGTTTGTCAAAGTGTGCACGAGCTGGTTCTAATATTTCGTAGCATACGTTTTCTAAATTTTTAATATCACCTGCTCCAGGTGAGTTGTCTATTCCTTTTCGAGTTGCCGTCATAGACTTGGTCATCTCTTCAAGTTTGAAGTGTTTACTTAATTGCATATTTCCCCCTTACTCTAATATTAACTTTTTAATAGACTTTTCGCCCATATAAATCTCGGTTTCAGCTTTACTCTTAATGCATTTGTAGGTTACATTTGGAGTGTACTGTCTTTCCGCGTGTCTTTTTCCGCGTAAGCATTGGGCCATTCCATCCGGCTGTATTCTATGCTCCTTAATTTCTGCTCCTATGAACATAATTAGGGCGACCACTGTCTCTATCATTGATGACCTCCATTTGTATATTTCATCTCTCTAGATGCATCTTTTAATTTTTCAATATCTTGTAAAACTTTATCCATTTGTTTTGTTAAAAATTCTATGTTTACTTTGTTTAAAGCCATTGACTCAATATGAGCGTTAAGCTTATCTGTGGTCTTGTAAAGATCCTCGATCATCATAAATTGCTCGGAATCTGCCGGAAGCGAACCAAGTTGACCCCGCGGCCATTTGATTCTAAACTCTGTATTTTCAGTTAAATCTTTTTCCATTAACTCTAGCGTTGTAGAAATTTTGTTTTGCGTCTCAATGATACCGAAGTAAGCCCAGGTTCCAATTGCAACCATCGCGATCAACGAGGCTACCGTCTTCATCGGCATTTGCACGGCTGCTTCTTCAGATATTTTTAAAGGTTTACCCATTAGTTATAACTATATCCTGTGTTGCCTTGTTCTAATTTTTTAAATAATAATTCGTGTTGTTCCATAATCTCTTCATCTGAATCCATCATTTTATCCATCTTATCTTGTAGCTTCTCGACTCTCGCTTCTAGTTTCAAGACCTTATCTTCATGAACCGCTTGAATAGTAGACAGTTCGAATGTTCTAGAAAGTGACCAGCCACCTAGGGCTATAAGCAGTCCGACAAGTAAACTGATAATTTTATCGTTCATTTTAGTTCGCTAATGGATTAGTAGCTTTAACCTTAATTTCTTCTATTTGAACCTTTAATAATTCGATTTCTTTTTTATTTACTAATGTTGTTGTGTGCGAATGTTCAACAGGATGATCATGTTCTACTAATTTATGAGTATGTGAAGTGTCAGCATTTTCTAGTTTATTAACTTTTTCTTCTAAAACTGCAATAGCACTTTCAATTGCTGATGTGTCAACAACTGATTGTTCTTTTGACTCTATTGCATCTAATTTAGTCACAATTTCGCCATATTTAACAAAACCACCACCGATTGCAACGATGGCTGCTATCAAAGCTGCTATTCCTGCGAGTTGATCTTTAAGTTTGCCCATTTTTTAATACCTCTAGTTCATTCAAAAGCTGTTGCTTCTTAAGATTAAGTTCTCCAAGTTTTCTAGCTTTAATTTCCATCTTATCATTTTGGATATAAGTTGCAAGACTCTTATCTGCATAAATTAACCTATTATCTACTATATTTAATTGATCTAAATATATGTTTTTTGGCTTATAAAATTGTGTATTTGCATACGCATTTAATGACGCTTGTTCACTTGTCATTGCTTCCATTTTTATAATATTTTTAACAGCTAAATTTTTAGAAATATCTTTAATATCCTTGTCAACCTTGTCCATTATTCTTGCAAGATTTTTGACAATAGCTTTTTTCTGTTGTATCT
>VTLG01007153.1_pt1 | contig 18979 bp, 28 predicted proteins | sample 4694571 | NCBI WGS metagenome assembly VTLG01 (sample SAMN12604809, study PRJNA352737) | marine metagenome | biome: ENVO:00000447; feature: ENVO:00000209|ENVO:00000569|ENVO:01000036; material: ENVO:00002151; isolation source: viral sequences binned using virsorter ...
ATTTGACGAAGAACTTCAGTATTGGCTTGATAAATCTAATCATGTTTTTGTAATATATTCTTCCCAACTTTAGACAAGTTTGCTAGTTTTAGCAAAAAGCCTTAATTATGGAAGATAAAGAAGAAAAGGAAGGTTTTGATTGGGGCGATCTTTTTGGTCATGCTGTCCGATTTCTAATTTTGACTTGGAGTTTGTCAATGATGACTCTTGGATATATGGGTAAGGTAAGAATTGATGGAGCGTTTACCGCCGGACTCGTAAGTGGGGTGCTAGGTTCGTACGGCATTTCCGTGGGAAACAAAAAAAATGGCAATTCGCCTAAAATAGTGGATAATAGTAAAAACAAGGTAGGTATTAAATGAAAAAATTATTTTTTTTATTATTTTTATTTCCTTTGCCCTTACAAGCTGGCTATGTCCACAAAATAACGGCATCGGCTCAAGGTGTGGTTGACGGTAGCTATTCGCAGGCAAAACGAATCGGGTCAACTTATTCAATGAGTTCAACAGGAATAACAGCGGGAACAATGGGGCATCTTGATTCGCCCGCACTTGATAACAGTTCAGTATTAACCGGCGTGGCCGCGACACACGGAACAGGGTCTTATACCCAAACCACAGCTGGCGCCGCAACGAGTTTTTCAGAATCATTTATTCAAGGGGATGCGGTAGTAACAACAGCAAGTGTTTCTTCTGGCGTTGTTTCTTCTTTACCAGTAACAGGTGACACAATCACATATTCAGGCGGTTCTAGTTCAGGGCAATCAATCGGAATCACTTCAGTAGCAGGCGGAACTATAACACTAAGCCCCGGCGCGGCGGGTTCAAGCGTAACAGGTTCAATAACAAGTTCTATCGAAATCGAATAATGCGGCGCTTATTTATAAGCCTTTTTTTATTATTTAGTTCGCCCTGTTTTGCTATTCCCGTAATTCCTAATTTTTCTGCCGGAAGTTCTATTTCACGAACAACAAGTTCACAATCAACACGGGAAATAATTCAATCTTATTCTTATTCTACGGGGTACCAGTACACAACAGGCGGAACCAATGTCGAAGCGGTCACGACAGGCGGTTCAATTAGCCCTGAGGCGATTGCAGGGGCAACACAAACAATTAACGGCGTTACGTCAACAACAACAGGAATAAATTTGACTACTAAACCCCAATGGAAGCAAACAACGGCAGGGGCGGCGACACAATATCACGAATCGTATATTGGGCCGGGGCTAAATTCTTATGTTCATATAGACCGCACCATTGAAGTCCAATCTGTAACTGAATCAACGTCAACGTTTACGCAATGATAAAAAAATTTAAGATAGCAGGCGCAATATTATTTTTTTCTGTTCAACTTCCAACTTATGCAAATACCAATATGACAAATAATCCAGTAAGTAATAGTTCTGGAAGCGTTACCAATTTGGGGGTAATGAATATGCCGACAAGACAATTTCAAAATCAAGTTGGCGGTCAAACTGTAGTCTGTCAATCTGATACTTTAGTCATACAACCTTTTGTGACTTCATCGGCTTCATTTACAAAACCATATCAAGACTATTATCTTGACCCTATATATTCTGTTAAAGATACCGAAGGGGCGACAGATGCAAACGGCGTGACAATAGGCGATGGCGACCCCGACAACCCCGGCCAAATTATCGGATATAAAACAATAAGAACAGCGCAAAAAGATACATATAATATTTCGCCGGGAATCAGTTTATCTTGGAATATTTCACTTGATCGAAAGGCGGTCAGGTTATGCCGCGAAGCGCAACAAAGACAATCAGATTTAATACAGGCAAGAATAAACGACAATATGTATGCGCTAGAACTTGGACGTTTGAAAACGTGCGGCGATCTTTTATCCAAGGGTTATAATTTCAAAAAATCGTCAAAATATTATAAATTATGCGAGGATGTCGAATTGACAAATCCAAGTAATACTTTGATTAATCATCAACATTCTTTGAAAGAAGTTTCTGTTTCTTCAAACGAGAAGAAGAACTGAATTTTGTACCTGACTTTTTGCCGATCAGTTTCTTTGCGCGATTTATTATCTGTTTAAATATTGGCTTAAGAAGTCTTGTCAAAAAAGGCGTTGCAGTTGCGGCGGACGTTGCGACAATAGTTACTACTAGGGTCGTAGCGACAACAGATGACGAGGGTAGGTATTTATCGACAAAATCAGTTTTAGCCCAAATCTCGACACATTTTCCGTCTATCACTTCAAACCCGACAACTTTTTCCTGTGCTTCTGCATTTCTTACATCGTTTAGCCTGAATTGTTGGTCTTTCGCAGGGCAATCAATTTCTTTTTCTTCAACAACGTTATTATTGTTATTTTCTTTTGTTTTTGGAATTTCTGGCGTTTTTATTTCTGGTATTTCTGGCGCTTCTGTTTTGGTGTTTTGTTTTGGTGTAATTATTTTTGCAGAAGGCGAATATCAGGTGCAAAATAAAAATGGCGCGGTGTGATCGCATAAAGCGACATTTCCATCGGGGTCATTATTAAAGTGATCTTTACCACCTGTCAGAGAATCGCGTACAACAGCGCAAGGGGCGTCGATGACAGGAACGCCCATATCAACAGAAACAGGCGTATCAAGGACGATAGGCGGTTCAATATGGATAGGTTCTGGAATATGTATGTTGGGTATATTTATTTCTGGTATTTCCAAAATTAAAATGGAATTACGTTGCCTGTTGATTTTGGTAATTCTGGAACTTCTGGTAAAGGTATTTTATCAATAACTTGTTGAATCATTTTTTCTTTGAAATCATCGCTTGTTACCATCATGTAACCATAGACGCCTGCGCCTAACATTGACGCGCTGATGATAAAACTTAAAATAGATAATATCTGAGAAATTTTTGCCATGAGAGAAGCCTTTGCCCGTGCGTTAGTACCTGTTACAATTATAACCTTCTGCGGAATCTGTGCATTGGCGCCTTTATATCTGACCCTTGGGGTTATGACAAGGCAAATTCAAGAAAAAGTTAATTAGTCAGCTTCTTCCGGTGTGTTTCCTTCTGCTACCCACGCAAGGTATTCTTGATAATCCTTATTATCATTATCTAAAGGAATAAAAGAATTATCAGTTTTTCCTTCTATATCAACAGTTCTTAAAAGGCCAGATAAACCACTTTGTATTGCTATTTCTGGGTGATTTACTTTTTTGTATTTAAGTTTATCCATAATTAAAGCTCAGCATCAAAAGCATATTTTCCGCCACAGTTGGCATCACTTGTATTTCTTAAAACATAAACCATAGTAAAGACTTCACTAGATTGATTAGTAGTATTGGTTTCAATAGAAGAAAATGCCGTTGATGACTCTCCTCCAAAATATACATTGCTAAGTCTCGTTGCTGTTGGTGTTGCTCTCATGTTAGCTGTTATAAATTCAATTTCATAATCACTGCTTGAATTATGTTTTGAAGACATTTGTATAAAATAATATCTTTGACATAAAGCAAGCTCCTGACCGAATGACCTAAATTCGAAGTCGCTGGCATGATCAGAAACTTCTAATTGAACGCCTGTAACATCAAAGGTTGCGTCATTTACACTAAACCATGTATTTGCAAAATCTGGTGTTTGATTTGCACCATCACTAGCAATCCATGTATTAATAGTATGACCTGATGTTGTATAACTGGTTCCATAATAAGGAATAATACATATTCTCATTCCAACGCCATTATCATCATTGAAACTTAAATTTGAATCTCCAGATATTGTTTTTGTTAATTTTTGCCAAGAAGTAGTTACAGCAATAGGAAAAGTAAATGTTCTTGAAGCATCAGTAGCTTCAATTTTTACATAAAAAGTTTGAGCTACACTCGCTTTTACCCAAAAAGATAAAGTAATATTGCTTGAACTAGAAGTGTAATTCCAACCGCTTTGTGCTAAATTTCGTGCCTCTATTTTTTGAACTAACTGAATATAGTCATTAACATCTTGAGAAGTTTGATTACCATTTGTTATTCTGAAAGCTTTTCTAAATCCAGAAGCATAAGGAGTGTCACTACTTGATAAAGCAACTTGTGATTGAGTACACGCTTCGGTTAAACCACTATCTTGATCTATTCGCCATCTATCAATTGTTTGATAACCTTGTGATGTAGATGATGTACCACGTTGAGCCACTTGCATAGCTCCGTTAATTACTAAATTACGATTACTTAGGCTATTAGTAATATTGGCAGTACACGTTCCATCAGTATTGTTTATAGTTATTGCCGCACTACTCGCCGCAACGCCTTTTATAGAATTTACCTTGATCTCTGACATAATTAACTAGGTTTTGGATTCGAATCCTTGACGTTTTTTATGTGGGTAGCCCACGTTCCAGTTGTATCTAGTTTACCTGCAAGCATATCGGCATACAACATATCTAATTGATTTCCGATTGTATCGTAGGTTGTAGAACCATCAGTTGTTCTATCGGTTTTGTACTTAACAGCAGCAGTTTCAGCATCTAGCGTAACTCTTGCAGCATCTATATCAGATTGAACAAGTGTTATCTGTGAGCCATCTGCTTTAAATGCACCTAAAGAATCATCTATTCTTACGCAATCAGAATAAACTTTATAAATAGCTTCGTGATCTAATGCCATTATGCTGATATCTCCGTAAGTGTAAGGCTTGAATAACCTCTGGCGGAATAAGTATTTCCACCATCTGAATTGGATCTATTCAGCCAAATAGTTCTAGTTGAACTAGAATCATGGCTAAATCTATAGCTATAAGTAATTGCACTTGTACCACCTGCTGTATCTAAATATTCATGTGTAATTGTTGTAGTTCTGCCCGCACTTGAAAGATATTCCGCAGCAGAAACTTGTTGCCTTACACTTGAATTACCTATTGCTCCTGTAACTACTGAGCCATCTTTATATAATCGTGCAAAGATTTGTTTGTCATCATCACATGAAACCATTAAAGATGCTCTAATTAATATCTTATTACTTGCATTTGATGGTGTAATAGCTTTAGAAATTAAATCGCCTGTTAAACCCGAAGAATAATCATATGCTGCTGCACCTACACTTCCACTAGCAGTACTTATTTTAGATTCTTGAACAACTTGAAGAATTTTACCAGCAGTTGCAGTTGTAGCAATCGTTCCATCTGCTACGTCTGGGATTGTAAAAACTCTGTTATTACTAGATGATGAGGGTGCTTGTAAGCTGAAAGACCCACCCCCGGAAGCCGCGTTTAGTTTAATCTTTGCTGTCATGGTTAACTAGGTTCAGTAGGAAAGGTAACAGAACTCATATCTAAATTACCATCAGAATCAAGAGTTGGGGTGCTACTTGCAGGTAAATCACGCAAACTTTGACGATATGTTTTCCAAGCTGTAGAGAGACTTAGATCAGAACTAGCCCTCCAATCACAAGCTGCTAATAATCTATCTCTTTCAACTCTTAATAATCTCATAGGTTCTGCATTATTCAATCTTGTTACTTCAGCATCTATTTCAGATTCAGTGGGTTTTGTATCAGAACTAATCCAATTCAATCCAGAGTATTCATCACCTGTCCATGACCATTGAGTATTTGGTTTTAAAGAACTTAATGCCTTTGACTTAGTGTAAATCATGCAGCAACCTCCATAGCTAGGCTTACTACTGGCTGTTGAAGATTATTTGATTGTACTTCTACCGCGCTGCCATTACTCCTTACATACAATTTATAAGTTATTGAATTACCAACTGAATAACTTGGACTGTCAAGATAACTTATAGTGAAATTAACTTGTAATCGACTACTCGTACCTCTTATTTCCCCCGAAAATCCATTATTGTTATTAGCCCCAACATTCGACCCTGTTGGTGCAATATTTTCATACGTTCCATTATTAATACTTCTATATACAGTAATATAAGCCTGTCGATTACTTGCTTCGGTATTAACATCACCATTAAATAGTAAAAATATTTTGCTTGAAGCTGCTGTTGGTGTAATAGTTACTTCTTTATTACTCTCAATAAATGTAGTAGAACTAAATGTTTGTCTTGTAGTATTAAGACCTTGAACAATTTGAATAATTTTCCCTGCTCCTATGCCAGTACCAGATACACCACTATTAGTAATCTGCATACGCTCAACACCACCAGTTGAAAACTTAATAGTGTCAGCGGCGGGGAAACTTATTCCAGTATTTGTATCATCCCCAACTATTGACGGCGCGGCGACAGAGCCGGCTACACCTTTAACACCAGTTGTTCCAGAAAGTTCTAAGCTCATAATTACAAGATAACTAATAAACTGCCAGAAGGCACGGTTACGGTTACGCCGCTGTTAATAATTGGCGATACCGTATGCGCATTTTTTCCTGATGTTATCGTATAGTTTGTTGTTACGTTAGTGTCCGACTCAAAAAACACCTCGTCAGAACCGCCACCAGTAGCGCCCGCCCCGCCCCCTACAGCGGCAAAAGCTGAACCATTATATATTTCTGCACTTCCTAAAGTACTGTTGAATCTAAGCTCTCCTGTGGCAGGGGAACCCGGCCTTTGCGCTGTAGTTCCAACGGGTATTTTTAAGGCTGTTGTGTAGTTGTGAACAACGGCACCTGTAAATGTTGCGCCTGAAAGTTTGGCAAGGCCAAGATTAGGCAATGTTACATCCCCGATTTCTATATATCCGTTATTGCTTGCGTTTCTTAATTTTAATAAATTTGACGTTGTATTTACAGATGGTTGAAATGCAACTTGCGTTCCGCTTGGGTCACTAGAACCGCTATTTAAAGATTGAATTGCGGCAAAAATATTATTTATGTCGGCTCTTACGTTGGCGCCTGTATCATTATCAACTGTATAATTTGCAACTTGCGCCATTTACAAAAAAACTTTCTTTTACTATAGCTCAATTACGCGGCTTTACCAAAGCCAGTTGCTTGATATGTGAAATTTCTTGAAATTGAAGCATTTGACGAATTTTTAAAATGAACAGTAAATCCTGTTCCAGTTATATTACTAAGTTCAAAGAAATCTCCAGAAGCCATATTTGACGCCTGAATCCCTACCGATGGCGGGTTGCTATTAGCGCCGCCCAAACTAGAAGTTCCCGCGAAAAATGCTTTATTGAATGTAATATTTGTCGCACCGCTTGATGTAAAAACGCCATTTGTTGCTGATGAATTTTCGAGACTTGTTTCTGTTCTTCTATCAAAAGAAGCTGTAAATCCAAGTTGTGAAACTTTTATATCTTGCGCGGGGTCATTACTTGTAAGATTTGCCCTGAATTGAAATCCTCTTCCTTTATAAACTCCATTTGAAAAATTCTGAAAACCTGAATATGTAGGCGAACCAGAAGGGTCTGTCTGCGTTGTCCGAACTGTTAGTTCTGCGTTTGCATCATAGGCAAGACTACCATCCCAATCTGTCCAAGTATCAACATTTGCTGTTCTGCTATTTATAAGATCATTTGGATAAAATGCTTCTGTTAAAAAATGACGGCGTAATTGAACGCTAAACACGCCGCCGAGATCAAGGGTTGACGCAAAATCGTATGTTCCAGAACTAACAATTCCACCAAAATCATCAAGACTTGCAACTAAATCAAAATCTGTAATGTCATCAAACTGACCGCCACCGACAAGGTTCAGGCTGTTTGTCGTTGCATCAAAAGCAACATTTGTTTTTGTGCCTTGAAATTTTGGGTTGTCCTGATCTTCGCGTCTTGTGAGAACAACAAGTTTTGGTTGCGTTTCTGGTAAATCAATAACAATTGATGTTTCACCTGCCGAGAAATTTCCCGTGTCGTCTTGAGCCTTAAGAATATATTCCCCCTCAAGAAGCGGAACATCCGCGGTATTTGTATTACCCGCAAGTGCTTTGACTAAATCAATTGCATTTGTAAAAGTACCATTTCCGTTTGTAAGGGTTGAATGTCTAACGTAAACTTTTCCGCCTTTGATAACGTCAATATCTGTCGGGGTATTCCATTTCAAGCGAATCATTGTGTCGCTTATAGGTTCATAAGTTAAACCAGTAATATCGGAAGGAACAGCGGTTTTTCCAATAGCATCAAATGTTGCATCGGCTGATGTGGCGCTGACTTCCAAAGCCGCATTGAATGAGAATACTTGAACTTCATATCTCCCTTTCTCGCTATTAACTATTTCAAAATCTGGCCTTGATACTCTTTGACTTACAAAATTACCATTTTCAAAACGATAATTAACTTGATAATTTGTTACGCCAAGAACTGGTTTCCAACTGATAAATATTTTTGAAACCGCTTGATTATTTAATTCAACAACTCTTTCTTCAATATTTAAAGCTGATGGCGGGTCTTTAGGTTCATTTAATAATGAAACTGTTCTTGTCGGTAAAGTTGCGCCGTCTTCAATAAATGGATATTTGTCATCCTGATAAGACAAAGCGGTAATCGCATAATTTAACCCGTCCTGTTCTTCAACATTTATTACCCTAAATTTTTGAGATTGAACTGAATCGTTATTTAACATCCAAACTGTATTGACATTTGGCGTTTGACTAAATGCAGATGAAACAGTAACAACGCCATTTGATATTGAACTGACAGATTTTGCTTCTACAGAACCATCTGGCAAAATTACGCTAAATATTGGATTATTTTCTGTTGAAAGGTCTGTTGCTCCTGTATCATCAACTGTCATCTGTGTTGTAGATGCAACAGCGGAAAGACGACCTGATCTTCTTACCCCCGCGCGAACAGGGTCATTGATCTCGATAACGCTTCCCGGCCTACAAATCGCACCGCTGTCGATTGAAGTATTAAATGTCACAATTTCGCTTTCAAAATTTTCCGCGAACAGGATTGCCTTTCCGAGTCTGGCCGCTTGACCCCGTGATGTGCAGGCAAATGCTTTTACCTGTTTTACAACTGTTCCTATCTTAGAGATCAAATTGCTATCTTCTACGACCTCAAAATCTATGTCTTGAGAGTCCATGTTGTAATAAGAAACAGAAACAACGCTGTGTCTTGTTTTTAAAGAACTTCCTGAATAACTGAAACCACCTTCATTTACGTTTGCAAGGCTGAACAAGTATGAACTATCTTTCGGGCTATCTTGAGCCAATTGAATCGAACCTTGCGACCAAATAGGAATCGCCCGCATTACACCTGATAATTCATTTATTAAATCAAATGCAGAATTAGAATTTTGAATATTTACGTTACAAGAAAATCTGGCTTCCTGTCCTCCAAGTCCATCATCAACAAGAGTGTTTGCAAATTTTGATGCGGTTACAAAAGAATACAAATCCAAAGAAGAATCTGTTATATGATCGCCAAAACCAAAGCGCGTATCTGTGAGCAATGCCAGTAATACCATACTAGGGCAATTGCAATAAGTTGCGGCGCCCATAGTGCCATTAAAGACATATCCTGTCGGATAGATAATACGGCCTGTCTGAAGGTCAACAGTTGGCGTTCCAGAACTATTTGCACCGGCACCCGGAATCCTTATCTTGCAACCCCTGATGCGATATTTCCGGCGGGGAATCGAACTGAACTGTTCGCTGTCTATTCTTAAATTAACAAAAGCTGTATTTGGATATGTTTGCTTATCGTCAATAATTTCTGAAAAACTTGTCCATTGAAAAGCATTTATAAGACTTGAACTTGTACTGTCAGCGGTAACGCGAACAACACGAATATCAACAGGAAAAGCGCCTGTTAATGTAATTCGATAATCTTTTTGATATGCGTCAGCGGAACGACCTGTGATCGTATCATCGACAAGAGTAGAAAATCCGCCGCCGTTATATTGAATTTGAACTTGTAAATTAACAGAAGAACCAAGCAAATCGCCTTGATCTGTCGCTTTTTGTATCTGCGGAAATGTAACTGCAACTTTTACAGCATCAACATCTGTATTTGTAATTTGTCTTGTTACTGGCGCAGATGTCGTAACAGTAACACCGACACTTGTTACTGATTCACTTTCTTCAATGCCGGGAATGTGTGTTTGGTTTGCTGTTCCAAAGCGCGGTGTAAATCCAACATTTTGAAAATTAAAATCTGTAGTTACAGGACTTAAAAAATTTGCTGTTGATTGTAAAACTGGCGTATCGTTTAAAAAGACATCGGAAAGAAAAGCATTGTTATACGCTGTTGTACCTTTTGTTAATCCAAGTTTGCTTGCTGTTGCGCTTCCCTCTTGCTCGCCTTCTCCCAGAACGTCCGTAAATGATGCAAATTGCCTACTGTGTAACGTATCAGGTGTTCTTGTAGGTTGTGGGGGCGATGGGGGCGATGGCCTGCCGCCTGCTCCTCTAATTACTTTCTTATCGGTCATGCTCTTACTTGTTCTGTGTCAACGCCCGCGCTGACGACTATACTTCCGACAAAAACTTCGCCAAAAACAATATTAATCGGCGTACCGGCTCGGCTTGTGTTTTGCGTTCCAGAAAAATTAAAAGACAAACGCGGGTCTTCAGGACTTGAAAAATCTTGCGATTTTGGTTGCGGTGTCATCATTCCAGAAACACCTGACAACATTAAACCCGCACCCATAAGGCCAAGTGCCGCCGAACCATAAGCACCCGCCGCATATAAACCAGTTGTTCCAATTAGACCACCACCACCAAGCAAACCCGCACCACTCCCGCCCGCAAATAAAGTTGAGCTACCAAAAGAAACAAAAGACAAACCAATTAAAGCGGCACCCCCTAAAATTTTTCCAAAGTTACCACCTGAACCCGCAATAATAGGAACGATATGAATATCTTCAAGACCGCTTGGATAATGCAATTCTTTTTCGTCAATCTCATAATCGCCGACTAAAACTTTATAATTTTGTTTCGCCATATGATTTTCTACTTCTGGAAAATTACAAATCAAAAACCTGATTGCTTCAGCGGGATTTTTACAAACGGCATCAAATTCTTTATGTCCGATAAAATCGGCAAGTTTTGAATATAACTTAATTTTACGCAACATAACGCAACCTTTTACCTGTGCATTTTTGAAGCCATTGGTTATATGGTTCCTTACAAGATAGTCTATCCGCTAAATGGTGCAAAACATCCCCATCTAAAAAAATCGCCACATGATTCAAACCATTTGCCAAAATCGACATAAATAATAAATCGCCATTTTCTAGTTTTTCATCACTTCTTAGTTCACGAAATCCTGTCCGCCACGCGCAACTTTCAAACATAGGATTTTGAATAAATTCTTCAGGGGTTGTTGGTCTTTCCCAATCTCTTAATTCAATATTTTTTTCCTGTTTATACCAACTACGAACAAGTGAATAACAATCAGTAATACCCCAAACCCAAGGTCTGCCGATCAAAGGCGGTTTATATCCACAAGGCTCATAATATCCCCATGTTTCCGTTTTAGGGTTAACAATATGCCAAGGTAGATTGCTTTCTTCACAGCTTATTTTGTCGGCTTCTGAAGCGACAGCGGGTGTTACTGGATGGCTATGAATTATTGCTGTAATATCTCCTGTATTATCTGCCTTTACATAATCTTCAGGGTCGATTATAAAACATTGATGCGCCGTCATTGATAAATTACGACAGGGAAAATAATCTTCTTTTCCGCGAATATTTAATAAAAGACCGCAAGACTCTTTTGGGTCTTCCTGTTTCGCGTGTTCAAGTGCTTTTTCTCTCCAAATCATTGATTAAAAGTTCCAATACTGGGGAAAATCTTTCTAGTAGCCTGACGTTTTGGCGCTCTTACTCCAACAAGATCAAAAACAGCGGCAAGTTCAAAAGTTACAACATCGCGATTTTCTGCCGACTTTCTATCAATTACATATTGTTCAAATGGAAATTCTGCTGTCGGGTCTGGGGTTCCCAACGGGTTAGTCTGGGAACCTGAAGTTGTTGTCGTCGTTTGTGTTGTTGTATTTGGATTGTTCATCGTGATTGTATTTCCCATTGCGTTCCCGTGAATCGTACAATAATATCTCAAATCTGAAGGTGCATTTGGATAAGGCGGTTGAAAAGTAACTGTTGCACCTGAATAGCCGGGGCTATAACCTGAAGCTGAAACACCTGTTGTATAAGAACCACCGCTGTCTGATTTGAAACGTAAAGGATGGCCTTGATTGCTCGAATCTTCTTGATTAAATATATAAGTTGACCCGCGCTTCATTGTTATAACAGGATTATTTACACCATTTAAAAGAAATATATTTATACCGCCGACATTGGCAACTGTAACTGTATAAGTAACAGTTTCGGCATCTGCGGGGTCGGCAATAGTTGTTGTTGTTGAAGATGTTGTGGTTTCTATTGGAAAATTTACTGCGTCAAGAAATCTTGCAAGCGTTCTTTTGCGCTGAACTACGGCACCTGTTAAATCATTTCCGTTGAAGTGTTGATTTACATTTAACAAAAGGGCTGAAACAAAACCGAAAGCGTTACTGATTGTGAGAGTCGGGCGCGGAATCTGGCCGCGTTGATATGCAAAACCTGTTGCTTCGACAGGGAATCTCAAATAAGAATTACCCTGCCAAACAATTTCGCCGTTTGCGTTCAAAGATGTTCCCGCATGAAATCTATAAGTTTGGGCGCTTCCATGTTGCGCAACATTTGTTGTAAGTACAAATAATTCAATAACAGCGCTTGGATTTGCCTTTTGTAAATCGCTAATTATTGGGGCTGTACTCATGCTTCAAAAACCTCCCTAAATGTTGCATCAATTACGGCTCTATTGTTGTATGGGATAGATTTTGACCACCTTTCGCAAACAAATTTCTGTGCAGATGTTTCTCCGGGTGCTGTAAAATCAAATGATGCTTGATCATTGGCACGGGCATCAAGAAAGGTTTCTATTTCGTCAGATTGCGTTTCTGTGACATTGAAAGATAAATTATAAACTTTTGGATTTTGATGTTGAGCTAATCCAAAAACGATGCGATGTTCAAACCCGTCCTGAAATCTAATTGTCCGCACTCTTGGGGCGCTTCTTTTACTAAAGCCTGTATATGTTGGGGAAATGCTTGGAAAAGTTGCCATTATGCCAGTAAACCTCCCGGACGTTTTTGTTTGATAAGTTCAGTTTGGATTGCTGTTGCAAGTTGACGTCCAAGCGCTTGGGATTGACCTGTATCGCCTTCAACTGATGATTCGTTTGCATCAACATTAACAGTAATATTAGTAATGTCGCCACCGCCACCGCCACCGATCATATTGTTAGGAATTACTGTGCCGCTACGTTTTGGTGTGAATATCTCCGGCCCTCGCTCCCCGACTAAATAGCTACGCCCTGCGGATGCCGAACCCCCATTTGCAAGCCCCGGTAAATTTGCAAACAATCCGATACCTGTTCTTTTCAATAAAGTATTTACTCCAAGCCTTAACAAAGACGATGCAAGATCGTTTACAATCGCTTTGGCGGCTTCCCCAAGACTTCTTGTTCCTTCAATAGCACCAACTAAAGCATCAGTAATACCTGTCGCAATATTATCTCCAATTTGTGTAAATAATTCTTTTTGTCGATCAAGAACTTTGTTTTGCTCTTCTAGTTTTTTTGTTCCTTCCTGTAATTTAAAAATCTTTGCGGCTTCAAAAATTCCAATTTCTGCAACTAAATCCATTTCCCTATGTTTTTGTTCTATCTCCTTTTCGTTTCCTTCAAGCCTTGCTGTCAATAATTCATTTTTTCTCTCAATCAATTTTACTTGTTTATCAAATTCACTTGTTTCTGTTTTTGTCTGTTTTAGTAGTTTTGGAACTGTTACATCTTGAGTCTGGGGCGTGTCAATCTCAACTTGTAATTGACCAGTTTGAAAACCAAATTTCTTTGTTAAATCAAGCTGTCTTTCTGCAAATACTTTTTGAAATTCTTGATTCCTTTCAAATGGGTTTGCAATGTTTCTAAGATTTACTATCTCAACAGCTTCATCACGCGCTTGATCTTGTATTTTTTTTCTTGCGGCTTTATTAAGACCTAATCCTGATTGTACTTTTGCAATATTTAAGGCTTTATTTATTTGATTAATAACAGTAATTGTATTGTTCAGAACAGCTTTTAAAACAGGGTCAAGAACCTCTCCAAAGGTTCGAGCCAAAGTTTCAACACCATCAACAAGTGTGCTAAATTTACCGGCTAAAGTAGTACTTTGAGCAATAGCGCCGTTTGCATATTTACCACCCGCATCTGTTATTCGTTGTAAAGCTAAATTAACAGCATCAGCGCTTATTCTGCCGCCTTCTAACGCCTTTCTAAATTCATCCGCTGTAAAGCCATACATTTTTTGCAATTCGTCTTGTAGGCTTACACCTCTTTCTTGTAGCTGAAGCAATTCTTCCCCTTGCAATCTTCCTTTTGCTTGTATTTGTCCAAAAGCTGTTGCAATACCGCCAAGATCGGCTCCTGTAGCACCCGCAACATCAGCGAGCCTTTTCGTTACGTCAACAAGTTCTTCCGTTTCAAATCCAAATGCTTTCAATCGTTTTGTTGTTTCTATAAGATCAGAACTTTTGAAAGGTGTTACGGCACCAAAAGCCTGTATTTCAGCAATAATTTTATTTGTATCTTCAAGCGAACCTGTAAGAACTTCTAAACTTTTTCTTTGAGTTTCTATTTGTTGCGTATTAAAAATAACAAAAGATGCTGTTTTAAATAAAGAAAAACCAATTAATAGTTTTCTTACCGCCGCCCCTAACCTATTGACCCCCGCGCTTGCTGTTCTTGCCGCCGCGCCCGTTTCTCTAAATCTTCGATTATTTCTTTGAACACTTTTTTCAAGCCTATCGGTTGTTGAACTTAATCTTTTTGAAACTGTATTAACTTGCCGAAGTTTATTAACAGCGCTCGTAGCGTCAACAGCAATTTTTACATTAGCTTGAGCCAAGACAACAAAAATCCTTTATCTAAGTGTACACCTATTTTCGTTTTGCGCGATTTATTGCTTGTTCTTCTTTTTCATTTTTTATTTCATAGTATGCCGCCCAATACATAAGTTCGGTATCTGTCATTGATGTCCGCAATTCGTTGATAGTTTTTCCAAGTTCGGACGATAAAAAAAATTCAAAATATAACCAATTATCGCCCTTTAGTCGTTTTTTGCTTCGTCTAATGTTTCATCGTTTGTAAGATCAAACATAAACAATTCAATATCATTTAATATTTTTTCAGGAATTTCACGTTGTAAATTTATTGCATCAGCGGGTGCAAAGTGTTTTGAACCATCTTCTTTTTCTGCTATTTGACAAAGCATCTGAGTTGATATTTCAAGGCCATCTGTTGTATTAGCTCTTGCCTGCGCTTTTTTTCTGTCAGCCCTTGTTATTGGGGGGAAATATAAAGTAGTTACAACATCGCCGTTTGCGTTTTTTATTTCGTATTTTCTTCTTACTGAAAGGTCAAAACTTTCAACAAGTAAATCAATCGTTCTTTTGTTTGGCATTGGTTAATTAGTTGACTAATAAACTCAATGTATCAGATAGCGCTTGTTATGGTACCGCTTGTTATAAAACTGATATTTATTATTTGGACTTCGCCAAGTGTTGCGCCATATTCTGCATTTGTAATAACTCCCGCAAAGCTAATTTTTTTTGCTGAAGTATCTCTATCAGGGAACAGTTCAAATAATGCGTCAGCATTATCGCCTGTAGTCAATACATCATCAATAATTGTTGTATAGCCTGCGCCAGTTTCACTTGGTTCATATAAAAGTTCAAGTGACCCTTCGCCTTGAATCAAACCACCTATATTTGTTTTAAATGTATCGCCTTGTTTTGTTGTTTCAAATGTATCTTTTGTTATAGACAAAGACCAATTTCTGGTTTGTCCAACGTCAGCTTCGGTGCCGCCCGCGTTTTCAAACATAACTTTTCCAACATCGCCTTTGAGTGCCATAACAAAAGAAGAAACTATTTATAAATATATTAACTCTTTTTTGTTTTTTTTACATCTTTTTTTAATTTTCCTTGGTTTTCCATATATCGTTTACAACGTCCATCCCAATAAGCGGGGTCACGGCGACCCTTTACAGCTTCAATCGCATCAAGCATTTTTTCTGTAATTTCCATCAAAGTTCCTCAAAAATTTCAAAGGTCATTCGCAGTTGTGTTTGAAATTGACCTTCTGGATTTGGATTGTCTACGACCTCCGGCCCGATTGGGCTGTCAAAGATCACACTAGAAACTGTAATTCGATTATACAAATCCCGCAACCTTTTGCCGATTGTGTAGTTATCGCCCGAACCTATTCCCTGCGGTGTAAAGATATTGAAAACAACAATTCCATTTACACGATTCTGTCCGCTTGCATTTCCAAGTGTTAAATAATTACTTTCGCCGAATGTTGTAAGGCATTGAACAAAGGTTGTTACGGCGCTACTATCAAACGACATATTATGAAAAACAACAGGAATTGCGGGGCTACTGGCAAGTTCTGTCGCAACTCTAGCTTCGATTGTTGCTCTTACTGTGTTTAAATCAATAGCGGCCATTATTTACCCCTTATTTGTCTGTACAAATCATCGACTTCAGCCGCGATTTCTTTTGCCAATAAATCAAGATGTCTTGCTTTCAATCCTTGTTTGCTCCTATATGAACCGCCCCATGATGGCGGCAAACTTGTTCCAAACATAACAGGTTCAGCATAAGGAACATTATTATGTAAATTATATTTTTTTCTAAAATTTTCTTTTCCTAGTTGATAATTTAAAGTTTTTGGCGGTCTTACTACAGTTCCCAATCCTTCAGCACCATATTTGCCTTCTTTTGCGGGTGCGCCGCTTTCTGCGTTTTCTCCAATCTGCCAAGAAACAGCAAGCCTTCCTGTATCTACTGGCGAACCCTCTTTGACTATTCGATCAGCGGTCAAAACAACAACAGATAATAATGCGTTTACTTGCTCTTCTGAATAATCTCCTATTTCTTCTAATTTTATAGTTCTCATGTTCTTAAGTAAAGGGTGTAAGAAATATCGGTTCCGCCTGATGTTTTAGTAAGGACGCGAATAATATTATGTACAATATTTGAAATAAGAACTTTATCTTTTGTCGTAGGTTTTGTCGTAACATCCCCCGCCGATATTGTAATTTTTTTATCTTCTGCCTGAATAAGTTCATTTACTTCGCGCATATTTACATCTTCAAAAACAGCCTTTACAGTTGCATCGCTGTTCGATTCTGAAATAACGCCTGTTGTTGTATTGTAAGAACCCGCAGTAATAGTTCTTACTGTTACATCTTGTCCAAAGCCTTGAATTGAAGCAACATTTTTTATTGCTTTCTGGACGGCGCTCGCGAAGTTTGGCATTAGATTTTATAAGCAATGCAAGCGCCACTTGTCAAAGTGATACTTGTAAACAATCCATAAATAGTTTGACCCGCAAGGAAAGTTTCAGAATCAATTGAATTTCCTGAATAATTATGTGAAGCCGTGTTGATTTGTGTATCTTCTTTAAAAAAAATACTTTTAAATCTGCCTGTGTGTGCGGCTGTGTCTGTAATTAGCTCCCCGCCAAGTGTGTAATCTGGGTCTGCGTTGTACATTGATTAACTCCTTTTAATTGAAATGTTACCCGGCCCACTTATTCGCAAGCCTGTGAAATAGCGTTCAAATAATGGCGGAACGCGATCAGCGCCAACGGAACCGCTGAATACGGGTTCAACAGCGCCACCGCCAACGCCTACTCTTTTATAATCCTCTAAACCTGATAAGCCAAGCCCCGCTTTATTATTATTTAGATAAACAGCCAATATTGCCTGCGCTCTTTTAACCTGATCTGGAATTTCTGTATCTGTAAAGTAATCTGTTGAAATGCGAAAAGGAAATCCGACAGCATAAGTATTTACATATGTGTCTGGTTTTCTAACTCCTGTTCGCGGCCATTGTAAAGCCTGCGTATCTGTTGCCCTTGCTCCAAGAAATCTTTCGCGATCAATTCTGATCGTGCTTGTATATAACGCGCGGTTTTTTTGGTCGTCAGTTGAAGAAGACCACGCTGTAACGTCATCGTCTTCAACAAGACCTTCGATGATTGCGTTTGCGTCTGTCAACGTCAAATAACTATTTGCTGTTGCGCTCCCTGCTGTTGCGACTATTGTTATCGCCATTTTCGACCTTTGATTTGGATTTACGTTTTTTTGTTTTAGTAGGAATAGAAGCCACCACAACGGCAGCTTCTTTTTCCCTTATTCGCTTAAAAGCAAACAATCCCATTTAACCCTTAATTATCTTGTAATTAAGAACAATAGCTTCACTTAATGAACCGCCAGAAACGTTTGTAACTGTGATCGCAAAAGAACCCGCGGCGATTGTATTTGCTTGAGCAAGGTATGAACCCGCTGTACCCCCGCTTGCGTGATTGACAATGATATTATCGCTTGCTGTACAAGTTGAGTTTGTAACAGCAAAAGAAACTTCTGCCGCCGCGCCAAGCGCCGCGTCATTCATTGTGATAACCCCTGAAGGCTTATTAAGGGTAACTCCTGTACCCTTGTTTGTAGCTTGCGTTACTGAACCTGTGTCATCGTCAGAATAACCAAGTGCAGAACCCGCAACCGCTTCAAATTGTGATGGCATAATAAATTACCTCTAGTCTTGATTAGATACGTTGGTAATTCTTACGATACCAATGTTCTTTGTTTCGTAGACCTTCGACCAGTTGCCTACTGTTTCAAGTTGCGCTCTTGTTGGGTTTGTTGTAGTAACAGCCCACTTAGAACCGACAGGGTGATATGTGTAATGCAAGTCAATTGACATAGCATCAGACTTTGCGAGAATGTCGCGATCTGTCTCTGTGGTTAACCCTGCCTGTTCGCCTGAAGCAACAGAACCCGCTGTGAAAGCGTATGTTGAATATTCAGTTGAAGCGCCTGAACCTGTTGTTGGAACATCGTCAGAAACGATAACTCTTAGCCCCATAAATGTTGGAACTGTTGGGCTACCGAAAGCATTTGCAGTTGTACCAGAAGTTGCGGCTGTATCAGCATCGCCATTGTTGTCATAAATACGATCAATAGCGTTTCTTTCTAGTAGGTCATAATAAACCTTACTGT
>VTLG01008925.1_pt1 | contig 18979 bp, 15 predicted proteins | sample 4694571 | NCBI WGS metagenome assembly VTLG01 (sample SAMN12604809, study PRJNA352737) | marine metagenome | biome: ENVO:00000447; feature: ENVO:00000209|ENVO:00000569|ENVO:01000036; material: ENVO:00002151; isolation source: viral sequences binned using virsorter ...
ATGCGTCCGCAATATGGTTTGGAACGAACGCAAATTCATCGAGGAAGAGGATGTTAAACGACATACCTCGGACAGCACTTGCAGATGTAGAAGCTGCCAATATCTTACTGCCATTCTCTAACTCCAATGAACCTCTATTCCATGATAACACACCTTGCTGCATCCACTTAGGAACATTCTCATAGGCAGTTTGTAAACGACCTAACAATTCCCTAGCAGTTGCTGCCTTGTTAGCAAGAATACCAATATTCACACTATCATTAAAAAGTAAGTAATGTAAAAGATATGATATAACAGTCGTAGATTTACCCGTCTGTCTGGGCATCTTACAAATATTAAATCGTTCTCTATGAAAATTATTAATTAAACCTTCCTGAAAATCATATGGTTCAAATGGCATTAAACCATGATCCAAAGTAACAATCTTTACATGATTTTTTGCAAAATAAACAGGATTAGCTTTACATCGCATATACTCAAGAATTTGCTCTTGTGTAAATTCCACAAGAGTATTCGCTTTTTTTAAATTGGGATTACCAAGATAAATTTCATCAGCCATAATAATCTCCTACATCATCTCATATTTACCAAAAATATCTTTGCTACTTGAGTTTTGAAGCATAAATTTATTATCATGATCTATAGTTTTTCTTGTCATATCTAAGATTTTTTGCAAATTTTCTGCTTTCTTCTTCAATTCTTCAATCTCTTTATTTTCCTGCTCCTCCGACTTGGAGGAGTGGTTCTCCTGGGTCATGTGTCGATACTTGATAGCCCCACAGTTTGGCACCTGGATATACTTTCTGCAATTGATCCTGTACCTGTTTGCGGGATGGTTTGGAGACTTGAGGGAAAAACATTTGGATGTTATAACTACTTCCCCGCCAAGCCAACATAACAGTTATTATCTGTCCTACTTTTGAACGAATACGAGTAGATTCTTCTATTGGATCTTCGTATTTAATATTTGATTGTGGAACCTTCATAGGTTCTGGTTTAATAATATCAATTATTTCAGCATAAAGATTACCATCGGCATCTTCAATGGTCACATCTTCTTTACAGTGTTGCCTGAAAGATTTCATTAAATTTAGATAACTTCACATTAATATTTAGGAAATCCAGCGTGTTACCGTTAATTCAATACTATTATCTACCATTTCCCATTCTTCTGCAATCTCAAATCCTTCTTCCTTAACAGTATTATGTAAAGTCATTCTTGCATACTGTTGAGTTACTTTTTCAATAAACCTATTTACAGGAACATCAAGATCCCAAGTATCCAATTCAGCAACTAACTCATAGTTACCTGTATTTTTATTCAAACGAAATCCAATATCATTTCTAATAGCAACATCCGCAAGAAATTCTGGATGCTCTTCTGCGTGAGATGGATTATTAATAACTAACTGCTGATTCTCTTGAATATCATGACCCATGAGTTCAAGTGCCTCAACCAAATAATCACGTTCTCTAATTTTGGTTTTGATGCATGTGAAGTGAGACATTTTCCTCAGTAGTTTGTTTTTGTTGATAATACTCTGGTTTATGTTCTACCCTTTCTACTACTCCCAATCTCTCCTCAATTCTTTTGGTGAGATTTTCGCACTCATTACCCACAACACCCATAACTTCTTCGGTTACAGTGCCATCTTGTCTAATAGTAAATTTAATGGTTTGTTGTGCCATTGGTTACATTATATGTTAAGTTATTTATCATCCCCCATTTCCACCACCATTTCCACCACCGTTGCCGCCATTACCGTTACCGCCAGAAGAATCACCATTGCCGCCATTATTCCCATTACCGTTCCCATTACCATTATTAGACCCATTGTGACTATGCGAATGACCTGTTCTTAACCAACCTCCTGGACCTACATATTTTCCTTTAGGAATTGGCATACATTTCTTTCTATCATAACAATAATATTTTCCTTCAGGGCATCTTTTTGTAGCTGCCTCTTCTATAAAGGAATTAAAATCTTTTTTCATTTCTCCTTGTTCGTAAAAGTTACTCAAATTTCTCCTTATCCTTATTTCAGTATTTCTATCCATCATATTAACATATTTATTAGATGCATTAACCATGTCATCTATTCCTGCCATCGTCAAATGAGAAACTGGCCAAATTGTAGAGAATCTCCACTTTGCTAATCCAGACTGTCCTGGAGTTTGATAATCCTGAGTTAGTAAATCATCCTCTACCGGATCTCTAAAAAGTTTAGGATCATATCCAGCATTTCCTAAAGCACTAGTTCCTGCATTACCAAATCCACCTTGAGCACCAGCAATATTAGCATGAACTGTTGGAGTTTCTTTAATGAAATGCTTAAAGGATTTCATAATCCTATAACAGTTAACGGATCACTAGTAACCGTTGCTATTCCGGCACTACTAACTGTTACTCTATTATTTTCAAAATTTATTTTACTTGCATTATCTAAGCTAGTTCCATCACTTTGGATACCAACTTTTCCCCCGCCGTTTATTGTACTAAGAAGTGTAGGCATTGTTAATCTCCTTAAGCATTAGCGGTCTCTAGAACAGAAACAAGAATTTTTAAAATACTATTTGTACCAGCGGTTGCAGTAATATAATCACTTGTTTCTAAAACTAATTTTCCATCAAGAGGAATATATGCATCATTAGCAGGAACGGAAGCTGCATTAATAATTTGAGTAGTCGTACTACTTCTTACATGTGCCATAGTAATAGTTGCTGCAGCAGAACCCGTGTAGTTAGTTACGTGTGCATACAAAATAATACCAGTATACCCAGTAGGAGCAGTATAAATCGTCTGCGGTGACGTAGTAAGTGCTTTTGTGTATGTTTTAAATCTATTAAGTGCTAGTGCCATTTTAACTTAGTGCTAGGATAAAGGGGGTGATTTCATTAAATAAACTCTTAGAGAAGGATCTTCCACTAATTGTACCACTACTTTGATTAATTTGTAAATCATCACCTATTCTAAAGTTACCTGATTGGTCCGTGCTTGTATAAAGAACTAATCCACCAGATTCCACAAGAACTTCATTTGCCTGAATTGTGACTCCACCACGTTTTGGAGTTGCTTCTGTGATATTATTACCAGCACCTACATATTCAAATGTATGTGAACTAGCAATAATTTTACTTGCTTGAGCAAAATATGCAGTAGAACCAACACCAACAGTATTGAGTAAATTGGTATCAAGAGTTAATGTAGTAATTCCAGATACTACTGGAGTTGAACTATTTATTTTATAATATATTGGATACATGGTTGCAGTTGCAGCTGCATTTGAACCACCGCCACCACTAATAGTAACATCAGGAGTTTCTGTATACTGACTTCCACTACTAATAATAGTAATAGAATCAACTGTTTCATTTTCTACTGTAGCATATGCAGTAGCAGTTTCTCCACTTGGACCACCAGGATCGTCAATAGTAACAGTAGGAGTAGATGTATATCCACTTCCCTTATTAGTCATGGTAATCTTAGTTACCTGTTCATAAAGAGTATCAAAATAAACTAACTGTCCATCATAGGGTCTATCTACTTCAATCTTTGCTTTGCCTGCAGTAGAACCAGCACCTGCATAATAATGTGGTACTGAAGATATACCAAGATTAACTTTAAATTTAGTAGCCGCTGGTATTTCTTCAACATCAAATACAAAAGGTCTCCTATAAGGATAAGTCTTACCACCATACTCACAAGTAAATCCAATACCAGATAAAGTAACTCCCATTCCTACCTTAAAGTTATGTGCAGCAGTGGTAGTAATAGTAGCAATACCTGTACTATTGGTATAGTCAACTCCTGATATAGTAAACTCATCCGTAGATATATTAATTATTGCTTCTTTCTGAGAAACTGCAGCACTGGATGTAACAATACCAGAATATTGAAGATCACTTAGGCCATTGGCAACCAAACCATAAGTACCAAAACTACAGTTACTATTTGCTACATCTGCTTGACCACCTGTGTGACAAGTAATTGCTTTATCACAACAAATAGTGAATACAGAAACTAATTGAGCAAATCCATTATTAGTAACAGCAACACCAATACCACCTTGATTATATTGAGTGAAAGCATCAACGTTCATTGCTTTTAATAAACGTGCTTGATCCCCATCAATGTATATTCCAGTTCCCGTAGTTGTGCTACTTGTACAGTTCTGAATATAAGGTCCTTTCCATGCACCACCACCAACGTTTTCTGCAATTTCACTAGTTGGGAATCCAACTGCAGCTGCAGGTGCAAGATGATCCTTAAAGGTCATATTGGACAATTTACTTGCCTTTCTTACATGGAAAATATCTTTAGTAGGTGTAGATGGACTTACATTCACAGTCCTTTGATCATCTCCAACAATAGACACATATGCAGGAACTTCAATAGGATTACTTTCGATATAATTTCCAGAAAGAACTTTAATTGTTGATCCAGAAGTAGCAACACCAACGGCACCAGCAATAGTTAATTTAGCATTATCAATAGATGTTCCATTATTATCATCATCACCATCTTTAGCAACATAAAAAACATTTGGTGCAGAGTTAATACCAGATGCACCTGCATCAATGGTTACATTATCACCAATAGTAACACTTGAATTGGTAATAGTAACAGAAGTTCCAACTATAATCTGATTTGTAGATCCATCAATAGTAACAGAAGATTCACCTACTGTTAAAATACCAGTAACTCTAGCATCTCCATGGACCAACATACTGGTTCCAGCAGCTCCTGGATTACCGATAACTAACGGATGTCTTCTATTTGTAGTTCCTATTCCGAGACCACCACTTGTAATATTAATACCATCTTGGAAAGTACTAATACCAGTAGAATCTACATGGGTTACATCATTAAAATGAATGGTTCCTAAACCAGTAACACTACCCGTAAAGAATCCGTCCCCATCAACATATAATGCATAGTTGGCATTTGCAGTTGTAGTTCCAATTCCTACACTCTTAGTAGTATGAATACCAACAGCATTAGATGACCAAGTTCCACCAGCACCTACTGATCCAACATCCCATTCAGAAGTTGTTGCATTCCATACTAAAGTATCATTATTCGCTAATCCATCAATATTAACATCAGCAAGATCTTTAATAAATCCTGCACCACCTCCACCAATAGTATATAATTGCTGTTCAACCCTATTAACGAATAACCTATAATTAGACGCTAAATCTTTTAAAGTTGCAAATTCCTGATTAGTAGGAGTAAGAGGATCTTTACCCTGCTTAAGTTTTGGATCAGGATTTATTGGACGATCATTTATTATTTCAGTTTGCTGTTCTTGTAAATCCTCAACAATCCTATACAGTTCAGTAATATTGATAGAATTATCACTATAACTTTTATTTAATTTAATTAAATCTTTCTTTAAATCATCAATACTTTCAACATAGTATGTTGCATCAGGAAGTTCAGCAATTTCCTTTTTTAATGTATCAAAATATTCTTTAAGAGATCCCGTAATGACATTTTGAGATTCAACGTTTTTATCATTAAATTCATTTATTTGCTCGTTAACATTCTGCTTTAAAACTTCATATTTCCCTAAAATATATTTTTTTAATTTATTATCATCATCTTTAAATTCTCTATGATGACTATTGATCTGTAAAGCAGCTTCTTTTAGCTCTTCAAATATATTATCTCCTAATTTCTTTATATCTTCTTTTATTCCTTCTTCAGTCTCTTTTATATTCTCTTTAACACTTTTAATCTCAACACCAGTTTCAAACTCTTTAGTGCTTATTGTTTCTGTAAGTTGTTCAACCTCACACTTCAACCTATCTCTAACTGTATGTAAGGCATCATTAACCTTAACAACATCTTCATCTAATATACTAAAAGTTCTACCAACCCAAGAGAGATCTGGAAGACTTTCTTCATTTACCCATTCTGGTAAATTAGGAATTTCTGCTTTAACTTTATCAATCTGCTCGCAGATAGCAGCTATTTCAGAATCATATAATCTCGGTTCTGGAACTTCAGGAATATTTTCCTTAAGAATATCAATCCTATCTTCAAGATCAGATATCTGCTCATCGTAATATTTTACTTCAGGAAGATCCGCAATATGCTGCTTTACAAAATCAATTTGCTCACAAATTACTTCAACTTCTCTATCATAACTTTTAGGCTCAGGAACTTCAGGAATACTCTTCCTAACTTCTATGATCTGTTCTGATAGGAGCCTTAATTCCTCATCATAAGTTTTAATTTCAGGAATATTTGGAATATCCCTTCTTACATCACTAATAAGACGTAATACTTCTGTAAGATTAGTTACACTAACTTCTTCTTCTAATTCTTCTTCCTCTTCTTCTTGCCCTTCTCCACTACCAAAACCACCTTGCTTTCCTGGATCATTACTACGGTTAGTAATAGGTTCTTCTACTATAAAATCGTCAATAGAAGGTAATTCACTATTATCTCCAGTGATATCATCTATTGAAGGTAGGTTCTCAAGGTTGTCTTCTGACATTCTATTAGTAACGGTAGTACTTCGGGATTTCTCTCCCAATCTTATTTAGAAGAACTACTAAGGTCACTTTCTTTTATCATTTTAGCAAGTTCTGCTGTAGATCCTACAAAAAGAGCATTATTAACTGTGGATGGCCCTTTTGATTTTTCTTCTTCATTAACTTCTTTCACTTTTTTCTGTAGATCCATTAATTTATCAGTAGCATCAGAGACACTCTTAATTAACTGTCCAGCAACTTCATATGCTCTGGGCATTTCACTCTCTTGAGCAAGTTCAAGAATTCCATTAATTGCTTCTTGTCCTTTTTCAATAATAGAGTATAGATTGCCTCTTGTGTACTCATAATCTTTTTCAATATCATCCTTTTTTAGTCTATCAGGTTTTTGTATTCCAACAGGCTCAGTTTTATCTACTACTACTTCTGTAGGAGTAATATTAAAGGCTTTATCTAATTGTTTAGTTTTCATGTCCAAGTACTATCAAATCCAAAGTCATCACCAACCTCAATAAGTTCATTATCAGCAGAAGTTATTCTACCGACATCAGCACCAGCTACATGTCCTGCGGCAGTAGTTCCATCTTGTCCACGTAAAACAACCAATTCATTATCAGCATCCACTTTCTTATCAACATACATTGATTCATTATCAATTACAATATAGGTATTTTCAGGAATAGCAGAAGAATCACCTACTCTGAAACGAACATCGGCCAAACTTATATCATTAGTAAGATTAGTAGTTATAACTCCATCATAATTCTTAGTTGCCCTAGGAGTAACAGAATATGTGAGATCTCTTCCACCAGTTCTGGAATCTGCACTGGAAGAATCTGCTGCGATGTATCCAATAGAAACCTTTTTGATAATGTCGTCTGTAACAGAAGAAACAGGACCAAATAGGTATGTCTTTGCACTGAATCTTAATGTATATAATAATACTCTTCTAGTAGTATAATCACCTTCATACTCATCCACCATATTAATACTTTCTAGAATAACTGGAATATCTCTCTTCTCTCCAATTGTTGATACTAAATCAACCGACAAAGAATATGCGGGTTGAAAATAAGGAACAATTTGTTCTACAAGTTGTAAAGCATCATCATTCAACTTACACATAAGAGAAAGTTCAAAATTCATATTATAAGGAACTGGCATATATGTTTTCTTCTCAGTTGCTTTATCGGAAGAAACTCCAGAAAGAAATGTTTGAGTAGTAGTTACTTTACGTGTAGGATCATACTGCATACCAATAAATTCAAACGACATTCTTGGTAATGTAATTTGAACTGATTTATTAAGGTCTGGTGATTGTTCAAGACGTGCTAAAAACTTCTGAGTAGGACCATAAGATAAAGGAACGCGAATAACACTTGCAGTATCACCGTCACTATCAGTATGCTTAATAGTTAACCCATTAAACAAAGTACCAAAGGAAATAATGGTTTTTCTTAATATTTCGTGGTAAAAATATTCAAACATTACTTAATACACCTATTAGCTCTATTTATGGATCACCAAATGGGTTCTTATCTGTGAAGTCCAAGATATCATCAGCAGCAGTTTCAATATTATCATTATCAGCATAAGGGGTAACCAAGTCATCCAGATTTATAACTCGAAGTTCTCTAGTAGCATTAGTACCTACAATATCCTCTCCCTTTGTCCATGTGCCATCGACAATCTTAATTTCCAAAATACCAGTAGATTTATTCCAACTATTAACTATACCTGTTGTACTACTTGCAGCACCAGTAACTGTTTCTCCTACAGAATAATCTCCAAAGGCACCTGTATCAGGAGCAGCAACTGTAATGGTAGGAGTATCTCCTACAGTATATCCAATACCTGCGTCCTTCCATCTGATTGCAGTAACAATACCAGCAGAACTTATAACTGCGCGTGCAGTAGCAGTTGTACCCACTCCAGGTCCTGCAATAGTTACTAATGGTTCCTTAATGTATCCAGAACCGCCCTCAGTAAGCGTAACGATACCAAGTGTTCCATCCGCAACTTCAGTTGTTGCAGCAGCACCTACACCTGTCTTATGAATAAATCCAATACCAGGAGCTACTGTATATCCATAACCAGGATTTCTTATTTCAACACCTTGAACTTTGGTATCTAATACACCATCACAATTAATGATATTATCAATCAATGTGGCAATTCCAACCGCATTGACTCCCCCTGCAGGTGCAGAAGAAATAGCGACTCTAGGTGGATATTGCGTCTGAGTAGAAGTTACATAATTATAACCTCTATCGGTCAGAGTAACTTTTCTTAGTCCACCTTCAGTAACAATTCCAGTAATAGCAGTTGCCTGAGTTGCATCTGTTACCAACGTAAGAGTTTGAATATATCCCTTATCAATTACAGTATCATCAACAGCATCAACACCCACATCAACAACCTCATCCTCATAACGGAAGAGTTCACATCTTAATTCATAAACATAATTTTTCTGAAGTTGATAAAATGGCTTCTCGTGCTCTACAAACTTAATTTCAAATAAACGATCTCCTAATGGGAAATAAATTAAATCTCCTTCTCGTGGTCTAGTTGTAAGTTCTATATTTGGAATATTTTCAATAAGAGGAGAAATATAATCTTCATATCTCTCTTTAGAAATAATAAGAACTAAATCATCAAGATCCTGAACACCAAATTTGGATAGTAAGGTCCCTACACCTTCATATCCATCATAGGTATCTACATATGCTTCTAATGGATATGCATTTGTAAATGAAGATTCAATAACTTCTTTTATTACAGTATTTTTAGTTACATACTGTCTAGGTAAATAATATACCTCTACGCCATACATGCGTAGTTGTTCATTAATTAAATCTTGAACAAGGTTTTGTTCACTAGTTGCACCTTGCTGAAAGTAGGGATTAAGAGCCATGGCACTAACCTACCATATCTAACGGTGGCAACTCGTAGGTATTAGACATTTTCTCCATAATAGTATCAATGTCCTTTTGACCATCATCATATATTTGCCTACCATTAAGTTCTATTCCACCAGGAAGTTTTACTCCATTAAATTTAAGTAAATTTTGTCCCCATTGCCTTTTCATCAAAGCAGTGGCATATTCTTTTAGGAATTGAGAATTCCACACTCTACCAAAATCACTAGGATCAATAAGTCGATAACAATCAATAATTAACCAATCATCTACAGTAAGACTATCCCAATCCAAATCCAAATATAATCTATCTTGTCTTTTATTAAATCTGATTTGTTTTTCAGTAGTTAAAAGAAAATTAATATCCTCTAGATATGTCTTAGTCATTGCATAACTAAGAAGTTCGGTAGATCCCCAAAAATAAACATCATTCAAAAATAATTGATACTTAACACTAAACATATTATTAGTAATAGTGTTACTTCCATCAAAATGGAAAATCTTGGTTACACCCAAAACTTCAGGAGGAATTTGAAGAAAGTTATTATTTTCTTCATAAGAAAATGTACTTGTTATACCGACTGTAGATGTTGCGGTAGTTGTTGTAATTCCTACTACATCAGTTGAACCAGGACCTTTTCCTCTATCAATATCAGCTTGAGTAACTTTATATTTCAAATATGTTTGAGTGGCACCATCAAAAGCTCTTTCTTGAAATAGCTGAAGAGCATCATCAATCAGATCTTCACACTGCTCCGATGCAAGGTTAACCTCCAATACAGGAGCTCCTAACTTCCGTAAACAATATGTTTTAAAATCTGTTCTACTTGATGGTTGCATTTATACAATTACCCCTTGATATATTTAGGGAGATGAAGAAATACCTGCTACTACTAAAAGAGTTCCTTGTGCTACATCATAGATTGTTGATGCAGTTCCAGGTCTGGTAAATGTTACGGCAGTTCCTGGATGTATTTGAGTTGAAGCAGTATTTGCAGATCCTACTTGAACTACAGTACCAACTGTGCCAAATCCAATGACAGGAGCATTTGTAATAGCAACACCAACTGTTACTGAATCACCCACAGCAACATTAGTTTTAGAATTTATAGTAATAGCTGTTGTTCCAATACCAGCTGTTGATCCCGCAGAAACAGCAGTTGTTAATATTGTCTCAGTTTCCGTATCTCCGGTCATCAACAGGTTCCAGACATACCTTCCTGCACTTAAATCAGTAGTTTGAGTTGCTGCTAAAGATACATTAAATTTACCATCTGCAGCACTTGTAAATCCTACATTGAAAGTTCTAGTAACACCTAAGGTTGCCCCTACAGCAACACTCTTTGCCATTTGAGCAGAAGCACTCCATCCAGTAAAATCGAATGCAGCTCCATTAGGACGTGTAATAGTAAATCCATCCACCAAAGTCGATCCCGTGTTAATCTTTAAATTAACACCCTGAGCAACTCCTGCATCAGTATCAAATTTGAATGAATGCTGTGCCATTAGATACTTCTCTCTGCTAGGGCTTTAAGTAAAGATTTAATTTCACTAATTTCAGATTCTAAATTATCAAGTCGCTGTTTCTCATCTTCTTGAAATTGCTTTCTGGACATATAAGATTCATATCCAGATTTATTAGTGTTAACAATTGCATTGGATTTAGAATCTCTAAAAAGATAATTTTCACCTTCAACAGGTATTAGGTTTCTGATATTTGTCATATTATGCAAGTGCAATAGCTCTCAAATCTTGAATAACAGGAACTAACGCTTGATTAGTTGATGTTAGAATTACCTTAACTCTAAAGATCTTAAAGTCTGGTAATTCATCAATACTCCATGTAATTTCTTTAAATGATCTTGGTCCAGGTGTAAAATCATAGAATGTATTTTTCTTCAAGACTTCATCCGGAGTACCATTATTCGCTGAAGGATCAATTACTCTACCTTCATTTCTACCCGTATTTAAATTAGCATATCCTGGGAATGGAGTGAATACGGGAAGTTCATCAGCACTATTTTGAATAGCATAGAATGCTCTAATATCATTTGCTTCATTAATTGCTCCAGTTATCATAAGTCTTATAGAACTGGCAGCATTTTGTAATACTACTGGTTTCGAAACATAGAAACATGCATTAGGATCATTTTCAATCGTATTTACTCTTTCATCACCTACGTAATCAGTTACCGGTCTATTTACTCTATTTGAAGTAAATATAACATTAGATTTAACAAGATCAATGCAAGGAGAAAGTCGTGTATCCATAGATACTAGATTCATATTCAAGGTAAAGGATTTTCTTCCAGGCATCGTTTGTAAACGCGCATCTTCATTCACTTTAGAAGCAATAATTCTTGGAGAATCAAAGAAATTCTGAGCATTTAAAGATACAGATTGGAATCCTTTATCTACATAAGGACTTTCATTTCCATTCATACTCATACCACTAACAGTTCGAGCAGAAGAGTATATTGTAGTATACTTAGGAGAAATTGTTTGAATTTCTGGAGTTATAATTTCAAAAGGAACATTATAAGTAGCTTTAGCCGTTTCACCACCACACTTCGCATTTCCAGTAAAGTAAAGAGCAGGGAAGGAAGTTCCTGTCCTATCAGTTATATTAGTTCCAGAAGACTGACTTACCTGTAAGTAATAGTAATCAAGTCCAATTTGCTCAGTAGCATCACTATCACTTAAAGTATGAGTCTTATTAACCCTAAGGAGAGATACTCCATTCATTTCATACTTATAAACTAGATCTGAAGTAGAATGAGGGAATGCAATTGTACTATCTTGAGCTCTTGTAATTCCAGTCAAATTATTACCAGAAAGACCAGTATACTTAATAATCTCACTTCCAATCTTCACAAATCCTGGGTTTGAAGATGCAACACTAACATTTTCAAACTTAGCAAAATCTCCAGTTCCTCCTACAGAGATATTTCCCGTAGCAGAAGCAGTATAATCTGAACTTAATGTGGTTGGAGTAACATCCGACTTAACATTACTGATAGTAACCTTATTAACATCAGAAAGCATTCCATGATTTCTCTGATTTACCTTAAAGTCTAAACCATTGTATACTACCTGTGGTGAACTTGTAGGAACAACACCACCACGAATACCATTCATAGTTGTAGCAACACCAACAACATTGTTGTATGTTAAGGTATATCCAGCACCAACTGTAAACTCTCCTTGAACATCATCAAAGACAAGTTCGTTAACACCAGCAATTTGAGAAACACTGAGTCTGAGATTTCTACCAACAGAAGCAATACCAAGAGAATTAGCAGTAAGTGTATCACCTACCACATATCCCGTTCCACCATCAGATATAGTTGCGGCTGAAATAACACCACCAGTAACAGTAATAACACCAACAGCATTTCTACCGTTTCCAACTACATTAACTAGTGATACATTACTATAAGTGGTAGATCCACTACTTGGCGTATATCCAATACCTGCATTAAGGATTTGAAGGGCATGAGCAGTTCCAGCACTTCCTACATACTTACCCGTTGCTCCAGATTTTAACTGAACAACAGTATTTCCTTTCTTCAGTCCTGCATCTTGAACAGTGGTTCCAACACCAACCCTAACTCTTCTAGAATCAATGGTAAATGGATTATTTGGAAGAAGTTCAAGATCTGTAGGTAATTTTGGATTAAAGAATTGAACTGATCCCGTGGTTTCAAAATCTGCTCTATAAAGATTAAATTTAAGATCTTCATATTGACTAGCATCCCAAGTCGAAGCATTTTGAGACTTAAAGAGAGATCCTAAAATTGGTTGTACAGAAACTAAAATTGTTCCTGCTTCAGTTGCTGTAGATGTTACATCTGGCTCTCCAACTCTAGAAATCCAGACAGTATATTCTGTAGAAGTAGATAGAAGAACAAGAGCATATTGTCTACCACCATTCAAATAAACTGGTGAATCAAATGTAACCGTAGTAGCACTTGTTCCATCTGGAGAAACATTAATCTGAGCAGCTGGTACTTCAACCTCAGAGAATGCTAATATCTTCTTAGTCGGAAGACCTACCTCAATCTCTCTCAATTGAACAGTTACTGGTATAGAAGAATCTTTGGTTCTAAAGAATAGATCCACCTTAGTAACAAATATCCCAGTTTCATCATCCACAAAGAACGATTGTGCTAATGGGTCTACTTGTTCCCCAGTATCTGGGTCTATCGTTATTTGGTGAGTCTGAGTTTGAACTGTTACCGTTGTAGAAGATGTAGAAGAATCCGTAGCACTTGCAGTTGCTGTATCGGATGCAGTTAAAGTTCTGGTTTCTGTAAAATCTTCATGAGTAACTCTTGCATTTCTGAGAGAAAGAGTTACTTCTTGTGTGTTATCAATATCACCTTGAGAATAGAACACTTCTTCCGCAGAAGTAGTTACAACTCCACCAGTCCTATCATTTGTAGAACTATTAGTTAATCTAAAGACTGATCTTCCAGTTTCAAAAATAGGATTACCACCAACACTTCCATTAGGAACCAAATAAGATCCAATTACAGTTCCAACATTATCAGAAACAAGTCTAAAGTTAGTAATAGTTGCAACAGCACCACTACTTTGACCTCTTATAGTCATTCCACTTCTAGCCCAACCATAATACTGTGGTTGCCTTTCATCTGCTAAACTAAAAGTATCAATATTTAAGGTAGGACTAGTAGCAGAATAAGCTCCTTGAACTACATTCTCTCTATCATATGGGCTATTAGCATACCAATCTGTAGGATCATTAAATGGACCATATTTGTGATTAGAAACTGCTACTCTGAAAACAAGCTCTGGTAATCCCAAAACTAATGCATTGTCTATAGTATCTACAGTAGAAGTAGTTCCAATTACTGTCTCACCTACTTCAAAGGTTCCAGTAACCATTGAAATTTCTAATAACTTAGGAGTACAATATTGATTAACATCTACATTATCAAAGAATCCATATAATTGAGTATTCGGCTTCATGCGCTTAGCCGTAAATTCAATGTTCCTAGAACGCATGAATTGAATAATATTCCTACTTACAATTCTATCTCCTAAAGACTCTGTATCAATCTGTTCTCTAATAGCAGATTGAACACCCGTTCTACTTTGATTTAAATCAGTGTTAAGACTTACACTTCCATCAATACCTACATCTGTGGTGGAAGAAATTTCATTACTATTAAGTTGATCAGTAATTTCTATTGTAGCACCATCAATGTCCGTAACATTAGTACCTACATCAGTAACAGTTTGAGTATTACTCATGGAAGTATTAACATCCACACCTAGAGTCATATCCAAATCATGACTAATACTATTAGTCTGCCAAGAATTCCAAATAATTGGAGTTAATCCAGCTCTAGATCCATCAGCATTAGTTGTAATCTCAGCTCTTAATGCTTCAGCAACACCCAAGAATGAGCCTTCCATCTGCACATCTCTGATCTCCATTCTATTAACATCAATCCATACATCAACTGTAGGATTAAGGAACAAAGTTCCATCATAATTTGTTACCATATAAGGAGTTACATTTTCAACCCTTGTTGCATAAGGTTGTTCTAACCATAACTCTTCATCATAATCCAAAGTAATAACTTGACCAGTTCTCTTAATATTAGTTCCAGTGATATTACTTAAGAAATTAAAATCAGCATTAGTATTAGTTGTAGTTCCAAGTCCAGCAATTGCATCTGAACCTAGTTCCAAATTAACGGATGTTGTATAATGAGAAGGTCTTAGACGACCATTCTGAAGATCAACACTGTTTTTAACACCAACACTAACATCTTGAACTCCTACTGCTGAGAAATTATCAACAAGATATCCCGATTTAAATCTATTTTGTCCTTGAGAATCTGCAATAAAGAGATTAGCAGTATTATTCTCTAATAAAGAAAGAGTAGTATAATATTCTAAATTCTTAATTCTATTTGCAAGCCTATGGATATCACTCATCTGATATCTCTTATGCTCTACAAATGTTATTTGTGTATCCCTAACATCATAAAGATATGGTGGAAGTGCAACATTAGCAATGTTTATTGCATCACTTACCTCTTCAGGAAGTTTTGGATTATCTGATGGAGCTCCTGGCTTTAATTGGAAGAGTCCATCTTTAGTTAAATAAATTCTATCAAGTCTTGGTAGATAATAACTGAAGGATAAAGTTTCGGATTCATCAGATGCGAAGACAAATTTAGAACTATGTGTCCCATCCGCAAAAGATCTGCCTGTAAATTCAAAAGGAGATCGAGCATCTTCTGCTACTGAATAATCAGTAACTCTTGGTCTAACGTCAATAACGTCTGTATTTCTGATATTTGAAATAGATTGAATTTCTGTCTTATAATTAAATCCGGAATAGGAGTTAACGTTTGTAATATCTCCGGTATCAGAAGATTCGTAATATCCTTTAGTAAATACAACTTTTAATTTTCTAGTAGGTGCAGGTATACTCTCCTTTCTCTGTATGTAACTATATCCATAATAGGTATTAGTTTGTCCATTAGAGAACTGGAAATTAGATGTTACAAGAGTACTTCCTTGTTTTAAAGTAGAAGCAATTCCGTTAACTCCAGACTCTAAGAAATTAACAACCTCTCCTTCTAAGAAAACATTACTATTCAAATAAGTGAAGGATATTTTACTACTATTCTCTTGAACAGCATACATTCCCCTTGCGCCACTTATTTCGCCAACAAATTCTTCTCCAATAATTAAATCATCTGTTTTACCAGTAGGTCCATCTAAAGATGAAATAGCCAAATTTGGAAGGACAGGATCAGATGTATCTGATGATTCATATATTCCATGAATTTTAACTACATCAGGAACATTTAAGCAAATTTTGTTATCTTGAACTCTAGTTCCATATGGATAACTTCCATAAGTTAATCCATCATTTGTAGTAGTAGATCCTGTGCCAGCACCAGAATTTTTGGATTTATCAATTACTAAAATATTAATAACTGATCTTTTCTTTGATTTTGAAGTTACTTGACTCTTTCTTAAAGTCGCAATTAATCGTGCTTCTCCACTACTATCATCATCACCTAACCCATTAATTTGAAGACTTGTACTACCATTAGTAAAATCAAATCTATCCGATGTAAGTTTCTCTGTACTTCCATCCCCTCTAGTTAGAACATATCTTTCTTCATCAAAAGGTAAAAAGACTTCTTTGGAACCGGCTTCAACAGCAAGAACATTTGATGAATTATTACTAATAGTTACATCAAATTCTTTTCTAATAATAACAGAAGAACCTTCTAAATCTATAGATTCAACATTTCTCTTTGGAAGAGGAGCAAAAAGTCTATTATTATTTTCTGTTTTCTTTAATTCCGTATGTAAAACAGAGAAATCAGTTACTGAGATAGCATTATAATCAAACCCACCCTCAGCAATTCCACCAACAGTAGTTACTCCACTTAACTTCAAACTATTGGTATTAACAATATCAACCTTAGCATAAGATGGAATAGTCTGCCCATCCCGTGTATAACGAACAAGATCACCACTTGTTACAATTCCTGGGAAAGTTGTAGTAGGACTTGTAAAGGTGGCAATAAATCCTTTTCCTTGAGTAATTCCTGTTATACTTCCTACACCTATATTAGTAGCAACATCTTGAATAGTATCAGCAGAGAATGTTGATCCAGATCCAGCATTATCATGATTAACAAGAGAATATACAGATTGTACATCCCCAAGACCATAATTAGTCCATCCAATACTTACTCTTCTTTCATCACTATTATCAAAAATTAACTTTTCACCGTTAGAGAAATTTCCTTGAATTTGATAAACAGTTAAAGCAGTTCCAGCACTTACTGAATGTCTAAGGAATGCTGTTGCTCCACTGGAATCTCCTGTAATATAAGTTGGAACGTTAAGAGTAACTGATTCATTTAATTGCAAATCACCGTAAGTTTGAATATCATATACAGCAAGATCCCATCTATTTAAATTATAATTCTCTAATTCATAACCTCCAGATTCTAATGCATAATCATATACTCTACCAATTCCAATTTCTCTACCTGCAGGAACCCAAGAACTTATACCAACTCTCTCACTTCTAAGGCTAATGGTTGATGATGTATTAACACCAATCTTAGGAGATCCAGAAGCTCTATTTAATCTTAAATTAGATCCAAAACTAAAATTAACTGCTTGATCATTAAGGGTATTAGTTGTACGTGGTTTAGGAGAATCTAAAAAGACAGGCCCAACAGTCTCAATCTCAAATCCTTTTACATATGCCTTTCCTGGAGCAACCTTATAGATCATCAAATCTTCAGATGGCTTTTGTCCGGAATCAGTTAATTGATTAGACTTAAATATTCCATTATTTCCCTTTCCATCATTTAAACTTTCTTTAACAATAGCATCAAATGCTTTAACGTAATAATTTCCTGATTCATCATAAGTTCTTCTTGCAAATTCATTTGCCAGCAAATTATATTCAGTGTTTTTGTTTATCTTCCTTAATACACCCTTTCTTACATTTGCTAATTCAACAAAACTTGGAATATCAAAAGTATCTAAAGGATGTTTTGCTAATGTAGCTGTAATTTTTAGTCTATCAGCACCAGGTGCAGCATAATTATTAAATCCATTTGCATTATCATTCAGATATGGATCCATATCTGCGTTAATAAGCTCTTCAATAACATTCAATCCAATTCTATAACTTGGCTCATTGGTATATTGATCAAGAATAAGAATTTCATCATCAACATCAACTAAATATCCTCTTAAAAAATAAACTCCTCTTCCAAGAGCGAATGCAGATCCAGTATTGCAAGCTAATGTAGATATTGTTCTTGCAAATCCCTCACCAGCACTAATGAAAGTATTTCCAAATGCTATATTAGAATCTGTAATTAAATTTTCACCATTATTAAAATCTCTTCCAGAATTATTTGTACCTGATTCGTAATAATCAACATAAAGAGTAATATTTCCCCTATCAGACTCTGTTGCAGTAATTACTTTCTTAATAATAGCAACTACGCCAGATACTTCTCCTCTAATCTTTATTCCAACTAAATTATCAAGATACGTAGATACAGGAATTCCAAGAAAATCACTTTCGACCTGTACACCATGGAAATTTTTAATATAAGTTAAATTACCAGGAATTACCTTAGCACCTTCTTTAAAGAAGTGATTGCCCATCTGCTCAACTTGATTTTGCAGCATAGACTGCAAAGTTGTAAGCTCTCTTGCTTGAACTGGATAACCAGGCTTAAATAATACCTTGTAATAATCGTTAGCTTTACCGCCTATTTCCGGTTCATGATAGTCATCAAAATAGGGAGCTACGTTGAGATTGGTTTCCTGAGACATAATTCCTTAGAATTGCAAAATAACTTTGATATCTTCTTTTTGGTTGGTTGATCTAGTAATCGACGGTCTGTTATCAACGTAGATAATGTTTCCGGAATATTTTTTCACCTCTGGTTGAGCCACACCTTTAATAAAAGATTGACCTAAGTTATAGGTCCTATTATTTATTACAGTGCTTATACCAGGATTAG
>VTLG01001093.1_pt1 | contig 18971 bp, 40 predicted proteins | sample 4694571 | NCBI WGS metagenome assembly VTLG01 (sample SAMN12604809, study PRJNA352737) | marine metagenome | biome: ENVO:00000447; feature: ENVO:00000209|ENVO:00000569|ENVO:01000036; material: ENVO:00002151; isolation source: viral sequences binned using virsorter ...
TGGAGAAAATTGAAGTCGAAGAGAAAGAAGTAGAAGAAGCATTTCCTCTAGGACCTCCTTGTCTAAATCAATTAGCCAAGGAAGGTTTTGGAGAAGGCGCAAGAAATAATGCATTATTTAATATTGCGGTTTATTATAAACAAGCAAAACCAGATTCTTGGGAAGATGAATTAGTAAAAGCAAATCAAAAATTTATGGAACCACCACTAAGTAATAGTGAGGTTCAACAATTAATTAAGTCAGTAAGTAGAAAAGGTTATGACAAATATAGATGTAAAGATGCACCAATCAATGCCGTCTGTCAATCTAGGTTGTGTAGAACTAAACGATTCGGTGTAGGTTATGGCGAAGAACAAATGCCAATGTTAGGTAATCTAACAAAATATACTTCTACTCCACCACAATGGTTTTTAGATGTCGGTGAATCGCGGATCGAATTAAAAACAGAACAACTTTATAGCTCTACATTATTTGCGTTAGCGTGTTTAGATCAAGCTAACCTGGTGGTACCAGTACCAAAACCAAAAGATTGGAAAGAATTATTTTTAAAACCTTTAATGAATAATCTACAAGAAGTAGAACCTTTAGAATCTTTAGATCCAACAAATGAATTAACTTCTTTATTACAAGATTGGACAACCAATAGACAATCAGCCAGAACTATGGATGATATATTTAATAAACTTCCATACACAGATGACAATAGAGAGTACACTTATTTTAGAATGGAAGACTTTTATAATTTCTGTAAACGAAACCATTGGGAAATGGATAAAGTTAAAACTGGAAACTTATTAAAACGATTAGAAGATATATTTGTAGAAGAAGAAAGAGTTCGAGTCAAAAATCAACAGCCTAGATTAATTAAAATTAAAGCAATGAAAAAAATTGAAGCAAGTGTTTCTGCAACTAAATACCAAGAAGAAGATTTTTAATGTTTGATTATGATGTAGGAAAAAATTGGCATTTACGATTGAGATTAAAAATAGAACAATTACAAAAAAGGATAGACTATTTAAATCTTCATAACAGAATATTAAGAAACAAATTAAAAAAATATGAAAACAATAATATTAGGGCCGCCGGGAACAGGTAAGACTACGACTTTACTAAATTTAGTAGATGAATTTATTAAAGATGGAGTAAGACCTAAACAAATTGGATACTTTTCTTTCACAAAGAAAGCAGCAACAGAAGCAGCGACTAGAGCTGCAGATAAATTTGGACTAGATATAGAAAATGATTTAACTTTTTTTAGAACTTTACACTCTTATGCTTTTAATCAATTAGGAGTTACAAAAGAAAAAATGATGGGGCCGGCAGAATATAAAGAGTTTGGTATTAAGTGTGGTATTCCAATTAAGACCGCTAAATTTTCTACGGATGATGGAACATTTAATTCTGATAACGAATATCTAACTATTATTAATACAGCTAGAGTGAAGAGAATGGATCTCTTGGAGTATTATGATTCAAGACAAAACATCTTAGATATAGAAAGAAACACTCTATTTTTATTAGCAGAAGAATTAGAAAAATTTAAAAAAGAAAAAGGTTTAAAAGATTTTACAGATTTATTAGAAGATTTTTTAGAAAAAGAAACAACTAAAAAATTTGAAGTATTATTTATTGATGAAGCACAAGACCTGTCTTTATTACAATGGGATATGGTAAGAAAGATTTGGGAGAACGCAAATAAAACTTACATTGCAGGTGATGATGATCAAGCTATTTTTAAATGGGCAGGTGCAGATGTAGATCACTTCATTGCATTAAAAGAAGAAGTGGATGATATTAAAACTTTAGATCAATCATATCGAATACCTGGAGGACCTATACATGAACTTTCTCAAAAAATTATAAATAAAATTCAAAACAGATTTGATAAATCTTACAAACCTAGAGATGAAATAGGAATTTTAAAAAGATATTCTGATATTACGCAGGTCAATATGTCGGAAGGAAATTGGTTAATACTTTCTTCTGCTAATCATTTCTTAGAAGATGCTAAAGATTTATGTGAGATTCAAGGATGGTATTATCAATACCGAGGAATAAATTCTGTACCTTTAAAATTATTATTAGCTTTAAATAATTGGGAAGCCTGGCGTAAGGATGCGCATTTAAATCATTTAGAAATTAAAAATATTTATGAATATTTAGGATCCAATGTATTACCTGGGTTTAAAAAAGGTAAAACTTTACATTCTGAAGAAAAATATACCCTTCAAAAATGCAAGGAAAATCACGGTTTATTGACCGATAAGGTATGGTTTGAGGCATTTGAAGGACTTGATCCAATCACTGAGACCTATATAAGAAATATGAGAGCGAATGGAGAAAAGATAAATAAAAATCCAAGAATAATAATGTCAACAATACACGGTGCGAAGGGAGGTGAAGCAGATAAAGTTCTATTAATGCAGGATTTAACTAATGCAGCGTTAGAAACTTTTAGTCATGATCCGGATGAATTACATAGATTATTTTATACCGGTGCGACGAGAGCGAAGCGTGAATTGCATGTGTTAGATCCTAAAAATTTTGATAGAGCATATATATTATGAGTGTGTGGGATAAACAAATTGGTGGAAAACATTACCAAAATTTTAAAATTCAACCAAGTAAATTTGTGGTTGAGAATGAGTTGCTTTTTCCGGAAGGCTGCGCTATAAAGTACATATGTCGTCATCGCTTTAAAGGAAAAAAAGAGGATGTATTAAAAGCAATCCACTTCCTAGAGATGATTATTGAACGGGATTACTCAGGACCTGCCAAGACAGAACCAAATACAAATAATTCCTGGGGAATAGTGAGGAGAGACAAGTGAGAACGATTCAACAACCTTTATTTACACCAGAAACTGAATGGGTAATGCCCGAAGAATTAAAAAATTTAAAGGGAGCTAAAGAAATTGCAATAGATTTGGAAACATATGATCCACATTTAAAAGAATTAGGATCAGGAAATGTTATAGGTAAAGGTCATATTGCAGGCGTTGCCGTTGCTGTAGAAGGTTGGTGTGGATATTATCCTATTCAACATGAACAAGGTGGCAATATGGATAGGACATTAGTAATAGATTGGCTTAAAGATTTATGTAAGCAAGACTATACTACATTTATTTTTCATAATGCGATGTATGATGTCTGCTGGTTAAGGGCTGCAGGAGTTGAAATTAAAGGAAAAATTGTTGATACAATGATAGCAGCCAGTTTAATTGATGAGAATAGATTATCTTATCGATTAGATATTTTAGCTAAACACTATGTAGGTTTAGGTAAAGATGAAAAAATTCTTAATGAAGCTGCAAAAGAATATGGAGTAGATCCTAAAAAAGATTTATGGAGATTACCTCCTATGTTTGTAGGTCAATACGCAGAAAGAGATGCGGAATCTACATTAAAACTTTGGCAAACTCTTCATAGAAAAATGCATGACGAAGAATTAATAGATGTATTTAAATTAGAAACAAAATTATTTCCTTGTTTAATTGACATGAGATTTAAAGGTGTAAGAGTTGATTTAGATAAAGCACAAAATATTAAAAATAATTTAATAGAAAGAGAAAACAAAATTCTTAAAAGAATAAAAGACTTAACTGATGTTGATGTAGAAATTATGGCAGCACGGTCAATTGCAAAAGCATTTGATAAATTAAAACTTCCATATGATAGAACAGCAAAATCAAATGAACCTAGTTTTACAAAAAACTTTTTACAAAATCATCCTCATGAATTAGCTAGATGTATTGCTGATGCTAGAGAAATAAATAAAGCTCACACAACTTTTATAGATTCAATAACTAAACATGCACACAATGGAAGAATTCATGCAGATATAAATCAAATTAGATCAGATCAAGGTGGAACGGTTACAGGAAGATTCTCAATGAGTAATCCAAACTTACAACAGATTCCTGCAAGACATCCAGAGTTAGGACCAATGATAAGATCTATTTTTATTCCTGAAGAAAAATGTACCTGGGGGTCATTTGACTACTCACAACAGGAACCTAGAATTTTAGTACATTACGCAAAACTGCAAAATTTGCCGGGAGTTCAAGAAATTGTAGACGCATACAAGGCCGGAGACGCGGATTTCCACCAAGTCGTGGCTGATATGGCAGGCATAGAACGGAAGCAAGCTAAGACGATTAATTTAGGTCTAATGTATGGAATGGGTAAAAATAAATTGATGGCAGAACTAGGATTGATGAAAGAATCTGCTGAAAAATTAATTAAACAATACCACGCTAAAGCTCCTTTTGTAAAACAACTAATGGATAATGTGTCGCGTAAAGCTAATGATAGAGGAAAGATCAGAACTTTAGGTGGCAGAGCATGTCATTTTGATCTATGGCAGCCAGTTCAGTTTGGAGTCTTTAAACCATTACCTTTAGAACAAGCTAGAAAAGAATATGATGAGCCTTTAAAACGTGCATTTACGTACAAAGCTTTAAATAAATTAATACAAGGATCTGCTGCAGATATGACAAAAAAAAGTATGGTAGCTTTGTATGAAAATGGTATAATACCACACATTCAAATTCATGATGAAGTAGATATTTCAGTGGATTCGAATGAAAAGGCAGAGGAAATAGTTAAGATTATGGAAGAAGCTGTTGCATTACAGGTTCCAAATAAGGTAGACTATGAATCTGGTAATAACTGGGGAGAGATAAAATAGGAGGCTACTTACTATGGAAATTATAAAGAATGTTATCGCCCAGGCTAATCATATCTGGACCGATCACAAAAAATGGGTTATTGGAGCAGCAGCTGTTGTTATTATAGCAATCGTTGTTCTATAATTTATTAAATTAACCACCACTGCGAAGTAAAATCCTGTTTATGTAAGGGGATTATATGAATAAGTGTAAAAGCTGTAATCATGATTGTCATTGCGGAGGCAAAGAACATATTGATGAATACTTAGATGTATGTCAATGCGGAAAGTGTGACTGTCATTCAAAAGCAGAAGATGCAACTTACGAACAAAGCGGAGTAGTGGTGGACGACACAAATGAATGTGAGTGGTGTCAATAATGGGTAGGACAGATGAATACCAATCAGCAACTACGCCATTTGATGGATATAAAAAGGAGGCTGAAGTGGCACCGGAGAAAAAAGTATTTTGTGATATTTTTATGGACGGGGTTGATTCTTCTGGCCTTATACGGGAGCCCAGTTAGATGATAGAAAAATTAAAAAGTGTACTTACTTTTGGTAAAGCACAGCAAATAGAAAATTTTCTAAACAGACATGAGTTGTCTTTTAGATTAATTCTTATAGTTGCTGTAGTCTATTTACTATTAGTACATTTTAAAACTTGTGTATGATAGAAAAATTAATGACATTACTTGTCGGAATTTTACTAGCTTTAGCTGGTTGGAGTCTGACTCGTACTTTTGAGCTCTCTACTCAACAAGCCGTAGTCTTGGATAAGGTAGATAAACTTGAAAGACATGTAGAAAAATTACAAGAGAAGATGGAAATTATGTTGGATAAAGATGAAGAAATTATGCAACAGCATAAAGATTTATTTAAAGCTTTGGAAAACAATCAACCATCAACAGGATATAGTTATAACTAATGGCTAAAGATAAACCACTCTCTATCTCGGACGAGGCAAAAGTGCAAATGCCGATGAAGACGGTTGCCAGTTTGATTTGTATGGTCGCGATCGGCACCTGGGCTTATTTCGGTATCAATGAGAAGCTCAACCAGCACAGCACAAAATTAGAATTATTTGAAAAAGATTTACAACAAAACTCAGAGTTTAGAATCAAATACCCGCGTGGAGAATTAGGTCAATCTTCCGGAGAGGCCGAACTTTTCATGTTGGTGGAGCATATCGCAGGAATTTTAGAGGATGTGGAGAATGAAATTAAAGGTATGAGACACAACGCAGTTAATATTGATTTTCTTAAAGAACAAGTTAAGAAGCTTAATGAAGACGTTGAAAAATTAATTAGAAATGGAACAGGAGCACACTAATGGTTGAAATTGTTTTTGCACTTTTACTTTTGCAGGACCATAAAATTATAGAGCATCGTTATCACGATAGCTTACAAAATTGTTTAAAGGCCAAGCGTTATGCTATGAAGGACAAAAGCTCTAAAGATAGAGTGGTCTATAAATGCATAAAATCTAAGGCAAACGTAGAGGTTTACATGGGAGAGAAGAAAATTCTTTCATTAATCCTTGAATAAAAAAGCATACGCATTTTTTCTTAAAAAGAACAGGCCTAGACGAAGACAGAATCCTGTCGCACAATCATTAAATGACTTTACTCCTAAGGTAATACCTAATAAAAGGAAGTATGACCGAAAAAAATCACGTATTCATGACCGAAGTAGTGAGTGGGATTTGTCCTGAGTGTCAAGTCAAAACACTTTTGGTAGGATTTGATACGGTCTTTTATAGATGTACAACATGTGGAAGTGATCTAGAACAAAAGAAAAATGGTGTGATTAAATATATTACTGCGGATAGAGAAACGCGCATTAAATTATTAGATCATGGCCAAGAAAAAGAATAATCTCTACGGAAAAGTAGAACACGAAACTCGTGCGAAGTTTAAAAAGACGTCGCAATCGAAGCGTCGACCGAAAAAATCTTCAATGAACAAACATAAAAAGCGTTCGTTTAAAGCTTACGCAAAACAAGGACGATGAAAGTAGTTAGTTTAATATTATATATGTGTTCAACAGTGGCACAGACATGTATGCCGCCTTATCCGTGGCCTGCACAATTTAATAATTCGTATGAATGTATGGTGGCAGGATATGCAGAAGCTTTAAGAAAAACAGAAGAAATTGGAAAAGAAGAAATTAACAAACATAAAATTTATATTAAATTTGATTGCATAGAATCAACCATTATTATTCCTAAAGAAAAACCTAAAAAAAATACTCAACCTAAAGTTGAAACATCATACCAGATATAGCGGTGTTGTATTAATGCAACACTAAATGTCTGCCGTGAGTATGATACCCACGGCAAACAAAAGGTGTGAGAAGAGATCTAAATAATACATTAAAAAAATAATACTTGCAATACTTGTTTTTTTGTTATAACTTCCCATATTCATGTTTTTAACAAAGAAAGGAAACTAGAATGGCAGATCCAAATAAGTATAAGTCATTATCTGTACCCAAGAGTGCTTGGGAAAAATTAGGAGTAATGGCTAAGAAAACCAATAGGACTCGCTCAAAAATGGTAGAACGATTAATTAGATTTTTTGACGAGAATAAAGGAGAGAAGAAGGATGGAAAAGCAAACGGTAAAACAGGATAAAATTATCTGTCCTGAATGTCGGGGTAATGGATATGTGAGGATTCCTTACCACCTAGCTAAAGAAGAAATCTGGGCTAATTGTGAGGAGTGTGATTCACAAGGAGAAATAAAAGCAAGTGATTGGAAAGATGATCCAGTCCCTAATTTAAGGGAGAAAGGATTAGTATGAATAGAATTGATGACCAGTTAGTAGGCGTCCAAGTTATGCTTCGCGCTTTCCTCTGTACGTTAGCTATAGTGTTAATAGCACTGCGACCAAAGCTGGATGGTTGGCTACCAAGTTCTCTGGGCCAGAGAGGTAGCAACCATATATGATAGGAATGGGAACCGATACCATGGCTTATATTGCAGGACTCTTTGATGGAGAAGGAAGTCTTCAGTATAAGCGTAAATGGGAGAAGAAAAAGAAACATAATGGCAAAGGATATAGAGATACATATGTCTGGCGCATTAATATGGAAATTGCAATGACAGATGAATCAGTGATTCGTTGGGTCCATGAAGTATTAGGTGTAGGTAGTGTAATTAAAAGAAATATAAAAGGAAGAACTAAAGGTGGTGGAAGATATAAAACTCAATGGCGTTGGCGATGTACATTTAGAGATTGCTATCATGTCTGTCGTTTAATTTGGCCTTATGTTCAAGTTAAATTACATAAAGTAGAACAAGTTATAGACCACTACACTGATGAAGTAGTTACTTCAAAAAATGTAGTTAGTTTAGCTGATTGGAAAGGAATGCATGGGAGGTAAACCTTTAGGATACAAAATTAAATATATAGAACGTCCTGGTTATAAAACCAAAAAACCTTTTTATGAAATAAAACCTGGAATATGGGTTCCGCGCGGAGAAGTTCCGGAAGTTTTATCTTATAAAGCAAAAACTAAAGAAAAAAGAAGAATTATAGATTATAAATATCTTAATAGTGAAAGAGGATTTTTAAGATCTTTATTTAGTAGCACAAGAAAACAAGCAGCAAAAAGAAAACTTAAATTTGATTTGACTTGGGAAGAATGGGTTAAGCAATGGTTTGAACAAAAAAATAAATATGGATGGAAATGTCCCTATACTAATGTAACTATGACTACATTAAGAGGGTTTAATGTAGGAAAAAATAAAAGAACTACCTCGGATACTAATCTTTCAGCTGACCGAATCAATCCAAAAATGGGTTATAATAAATTGAATTTAATTTTTTGTACTTGGCAAGCAAACAATTGGAAGAAAAAAATTACTATTGATATGTGTCAAGCTGTGATAGATATCTATAAAGAAAGAATGGATAAATGGATTAAAAATCTAATTTTAAAAAATGCACTAGATAAAATAGATATTCATAAAGACGGTAATTTAAAACATTGGCGTAAAGCTTTTTCTGAATTTAGAAAAAGTGTACCAAAAAAAGTTTTTCAAAAATTTTTAGAAATTACTTTTGAAAAAGCAAAACAAGAAAGGAAAAATGAAAGATCCGCGTAATAAAATTTTTGTATTTATATTTACCTTTTTAGGTCTGATGACTTTGTTATCAGTATATATGTTGGTGGTAACAGCATGAAAAAATTTAAAGAAATAAAAATAGCAGTAAGTAATGCTAATCCAGGACAACTTTTAAGTATAACAGCTGAATTAAATTTAATGGCGAAGATGTGGAAACCTTATGGACCTCACATAGAAGTTAAAGGAAGAAAATTAAAAGAACCTAAACCCCAGGAAAGGAAAAGTATAAGATTATGGTAGATGAAAAAATAAAAAGACCAAGTGTATATATTGCTATGCCTTGTTATGATTCAGTTAAAATTAATACAATGATTTCAATGGTTAAGCTCATTGCAGCGCTAACCAAAGCACAGATTCAAGTAGATGTAAACACAATGAAATCTCCTTATGTTGCATATGCTCGAAATATTTTAACCGGTAGATTTTTGGCATCGGATAAAGATTATCTTCTTTTTGTAGATGCTGATGTAGAGTTTGAACCGGAATGTCCTTTGCGTATGTTAGTGGCGCAAAAAGATATTGTGTGTACTCCGTATAGAATAAAAACAAATGATCCTGCGGTTGTAAAATATACAACAACAGTTAGAGACAATAAACATGTACCAATCTTACCTGGTGGCTTGGTTGAAATAGATCAAGGACCAGCAGGTATGATGCTCATACACAGAAAAGTTTTTGAAAAGTTAATGAAAGATAGACCTGACTTAGAAATTAATACCCATCAACATAAAGATTTATTTCCTAAAGATATAAAAATTTTTTCTTTCTGGGACTGTACCTTTAAAGACGGTAAGTGGACCGGGGATGATATTGCATTTTGTGATTTAGCTAGAGAAAATGGTTTTAAATTGTACGCGAACATCGAATCGACTATGGTACATCATGGGGGGTATGGATATAAAGGAAGATATGGTGAAGGATTCAAAATTAAATAAAGATTATACTACATTACTGGACATGTGGCGCGAAGAAAAACAAAAGAGACAAACACTTGAAGGCGAGTTAAGTATCATTAAAGGGATTGGTAATAACTCACCGGAGATGAAAGCTTTACAAACTGAAGTGGAAGAATTAAAAGCTTCATTAGCGAGAGCTAAAGAAGATCATCAGTATGATAATCTAGTTCATCAAAAGGAAATAGATAAATTAACAAGGAGGCTAAATGAAAAACTTTAAACAATGGTGGGAAGTTACATCTTTGTATCATAGAGAATACATAGTCGGTGCTATCGCTGGCTTTATTGTCGGAGTTATTGTTGGAGGAATATTATTCTAATGAAAATTCCTAATGTTACTTTTAGAATGAGACACAACGATCATGTCAATATAGGACAAGCATGTGCTATCGGTGGAGTATGGAAGGATATTACTACATCGGACTTATTTGATAATAAGAAAATAGTTATCTTTGCTTTACCTGGAGCCTTTACACCAACTTGTTCTTCTAAACAATTACCTGGGTATGAGAGTAAATATGACCAACTTAAAAAATTTGTGGATGATGTTTACTGTGTATCTGTCAATGACGCGTTTGTTATGAATGCGTGGTTTAGAGATTTAAATATTAAAAAAGTTAAAGCCATCGGTGATGGTGAAGGAACCTTTACCGCTGGTATGGGTATGTTAGTTAGTAAACCTAAACAAGGATTCGGTCTTAGATCTTGGAGATATTCGGCTTATGTAGAGAATGGCTTTGTTAAATGTATGTTTACCGAGCCTGGAAAAAATAACTTAAGTGATGATAATGATCCATTTCACGTGAGTGATGTAGAAACAATGTTAAAGTATTTAAATGAAACAAAATCCTAAATATAAATATCCTGCGACTAAAAGAGAGACCATCGAAGGTCAACGACACTATGATATTAACAACGGTCAATGGAAGTTACCGAGTGTAACCACTATCTTGAAGCATACAGAACCATTCGAGAAGCGCGAAGCGTTGAGAAAATGGCGCGAAGCGAAGGGTGAAGCGGAGGCCGAGAAAATTCGAGACCAGAGCGCGGAACGTGGAACGGCGATGCACAAGATTCTTGAGAAATATATTATTGAAAATGGATATATAGATCTAACGGACGTGGGTAAACAAGCGCATGCCATGGCTAAACAGGTCATTGAGCGCGGGTTATGTAATGTTCCAGAGTTTTATGGATCTGAAGTAACTTTATATTATCCTGGGTTATATGCAGGGCAAACAGATTTAGTAGCAATTCATAAAGGTGATGAAGCCATTGTAGATTTTAAGCAAACTAATAAACCAAAAAAACGAGAATGGATTGAAGATTATTTTTTACAATTGGGTGCCTATGGTATGGCCCATGACTATGTATATAAAACTTCTATTAATAAAGCTGTTGTTATGATGTGTAGTAAAGATAATTTCTACCAAGAATTTGTTATAGAAGGAGCTGAATTTAGAGAAGCAAAACATAAATTTTTAAAGAGAGTAACAGAATATTACGAAATAAAACGTGAGCCTAAAGTAGAGGTAAAAGCTGAAGATTTTTTAGCGAAAGCTGAAGAAGAAAAACAAGAATTGGAAGAATCTTATAGAGAATCTTTAAGACAAACTAATGAAAGGAAAGCAAATGAACATAAAGATTGACATGAAAAGATTAGATAATATTGCTAATACATATAATAAAACCACAGGACCTATGAAAGAAATGTGGAAAAAGAAATGGTATGAATTACTTAAAGTTATATCTAAAAAAATAGAAAGGAAATATCACTAATGAGAATGAGAGATATTCAGATGTATTTAGATAAATTTACTAATGGTAATAAAGGGACAGCTATTTCAGATTGTCAAGTTTACATAGAAATGCAAGATGGATCCCTGCAAGAAATTAAAAAAATGGAATTACAAGAAAGTAAAATGCTAGGTAAAATAAATAGTAGCTCGGCCTGGAGAGTAGTTATGAAGGGTGAACCTAGAAGTCAAATAAACCAATCATTAACCTTTAAAATATAGAATCCCAAGGGAGGGCCAGGAAAGCGAGAGTGGAACTGGCCTAAAAACCTTAAAGTGTGACATAAATATCACAGTGTGCCAACATAAGTGGAGATTTAGGGGCATTGATTTTTTTTTTCTATCAAAAAAAAGGTGGTGGCACAGTGGCACAAACCGTAATTATGGCTTAGAAGTGTTGGTATTAGCGAATAATAGCTGTGCCAGAGGGTTGATTTACGGTGGCACAGGGTGGCACAAATGGCGTCAATACTAGCTTTTTGACGATTCTACGGTGGCACAAAATCAGAAAGTGTACGATAGGTATCCTGCTTTTTTCTTACCCCTTTAAAAATTTTTAAAAAAAATAAGAGGGTCAAAAATTCTACTTATATGCTAAAAGGATATATGCCTAGGAAAAAGAAATCTCAGTACCGACATATTACGATTAAAAATAAAAAATATTATTTTTATAAAATAAAATGGGTTGACATCACAGGAGATGCAGGACATGCTACAGCTGAAGAGTTTAAAAAGTTTATGCCAAGTGTAATGATTACTTATGCGTATCTATATGACAAGGACCATAAACATATTTGGACTTTCGCTAGTTATGACACCACTGAAGAATCATTTTCTGATAGAAATGTTTTTCCTAGAGGTGTAATATTAAAGATGGAGAAGATAAACATATGATTAATAAAACTCTCGTTAAAAATATGCCAAATGTAAAGTGGAAGGCTATACCACCTACAAAAGGACCTAATCCCCAAGGTCTTATTAATAAAGGGGTTATCGATAATAAGGTAAAAGTAGGAGAGCTAAAGAATCTACTTAAAACTTTTAAAAAATAAAATCAACTACATAACCAAAGGACTATATGATAGTAAAATACTATAATTTAATTAATGGTTTTTTTAATAGGCACCAAGGAATAGTTTTATTTCTTATGCTTGTTGTAATTTATCTGGATTGTTCGTTTCAGTAGTCTCTACTGCAACACCTTCAATTAAAGTTTTGTGATCATCTAGGATTTGTTTCATTTTTAATTCAAGTTCTTTCTCACTTAACTGGTCCAGATTACCAGACAAAATTAATTTTTGATCTACGTATAATCCTGCTGCTTTTCCACGTGCAACTTCTGCATTGGTGGCTGCAGACCAGGCTCCCTTTGCTCTGGCTTCATCTCTGATTCTAGCTAGCTCTGTTATATGTCTTTCAAAATTGACACCATACTTCTCCTGAATCTCAGCTCTTAACTCTCCAATGTATTTAACTACTAATGGAGATACTTTAGGATTTCTAAGTTCAGATGCAGCTTGTCTTGGTCTAGTTTTATATCCTGCTTCATAGGCACACTCTGATGGACTCTTCCGTCCTTCATTGAACACAAGTAATTCTGCAAATTTAATTTGTCTTTCAGTTAGTTTAGCTGGTACTCCCATTGAATCTCCTATGGGCAGTTATTATAGCTCATGCCCAGGAGCCAATTGACTTATAACGTAAAATAACGTACAAGTCAATGGTGAGATATTTAATAATAATATTGCTGTTGTCTGGCTGTGGTAGGGATATAGATTTGAATCCTTGGACGACGGTAATGAAACAAATTTTAAAGGTTGAGTACGATGAAAGCAGAGTCGAAACTATGGCGACTTCTAAAGAAAAATACCCCCGAAATACACTGGACTAGACTAGAGTCTTGGAGTAGCTTTGGCACTCCAGATTGCTTGGGATACAATGATTTATGTGGTTTTTTTATGTGTGAGCTTAAGGTAGCTACAGGTAAAAAAATATACTTTTCACCCCACCAAAAACTATTTCATATAACCAGAACCAAACGGAATTTTATACTTGTTCAACAAGCCGCGAAAGGCTCCCAGCCTTCCGTAAAACTTTATGGATCATCCTCGATCCACGGCTTACTAGAAGATCATAGAGATACGCCGCCCCTGGCAGCTGATGATTGGGCCGCGATTCAACGGGCCCTCTTAGGCTTGCGCACTAATTGAGCTTGGGCGCTCCTCGGCTCGTTGCCCGCTTGACAGCTTGCGGGCCCACCCTCCCATTTAGAATTATTAGCTTGTTAATTCTTTTAAAAATTTATTCCAATCAATAGTTGGATCAAGATCTTGAAGGCTTTGGGCTTGACAGCTTGTAGGCTTGACAGCTTGATCGCTTGCTCGCCACCCTCCGGGCGGCTCGTGCTCTGCATTCAATTGTTTAATTAGTTTAGTTAGTTTAATTTTTTTCATTAGTGTTTACCATATGCGATGTTAGGCGTCGACCGGTCCCAGCAGGCCCTGCAGCTGCCGCACGCGTTCCCCTGGTCTGGGGCCGGGCACGTCCTGCCGCTGGTTACTACAGTGGAAGTCCACGGCCAGTGCTTCACCGGGCCCTGGTCCACCATATGAGAAGATATTCTGATTATTAAATTTTTAGGTACCACGTCTGGGTCCATGAGCGTTAAGAATTTAACTTCGCGCGTTGGCATCCAGTGCTGCGTCTCCGGCGTCTGCTTGCACACTTCGAATATATTCTTGAGATGCTCCGGGCTCTGGATGTCTCCTGAATCGTGCCATCTAAAAAATTTGTGATTTTTAATTAATACAACCATAGCTTGAACCCATCGCGGGTCCTGAAGAGCTGCCAGTCTACGGTCCAGCGCTTCGCGTACATTTTTAAATCGATAGCGGCCCTTCATTGCATAACAGCCAGCGCAGACGCTGCCCTTCACGGCTTGCAACTTCACCCCGGTGATACACTTCCAGGCCGGCAGGTTATGCGCGGGCCCGGGCATTTTCGACGGCTTCGACAGCCCGCCGGTTATTTTTTTTGCTTCTTTTTTAAGCATTCTAAAAACCCCCAATATTCTACTTTCATGTCTTCACCATAAGCGGCGTCCCATGCTTCAATTATTTCTTTTAATGTATATTTTTGCATAATATCCTTTCTTATAATTTCCCATATGTACCAGAGCAGCGGCCCGCTGTCAATTTATTTTTTAAATTTATTTTCGCGATTCGCGTAAAAAGTGATTGACACAACATATAGTGGTCTGCTTGAGACCTTCGGGCCCACCCACCCTATATAAAAAAAATAAAGCTTGCTCGCTTGCTTGCTAGCTAGCTTGAGATCTTTTTTATTTTTTTTAACTGATTCCAGATCTATTGTTCACAACTGCGCGCGTTTACCTCCAGCCCAATAGATCTGGGATCAGTAGTGGTAGAAACCCTAGAATACTTCTACTTTCGATATCTGAGTAAACACCACTGATCCCAGGTCCTTACGCTGTCCGGAATTAAGCTACCCTGTAAGGACCAGGGATCAGTCTTTCCGGGCCCGCTTGAACACTCGGGCCCTAGAAAGAATAATTGACCAGTTGTTGTCCTGTGTAGGAGGTCAACGCAGACTGTTACAGTTGACATTCGGGAATTCCTTACGCACTCCTATACTATAGCGGTTAAAATCCCGCAGTGATCAACATCTGATCCCAGGTCCGAGTGCTCCAGTAATTCCTTGCACTAAGGGGCTAGCCATGTTCGGACCAGGGATCAGGCGCCCTTCAGGGCGCCAAATCAATATTTTAGTTCTTCTTCGGCTCGCCTTCTGTAAAGCTTTGGACCGTAATATTATCACTTCCAAATGTTTTACTTAACATCTTTCCAATCCCACTAATCATCTTAACTTCAGCATGTTTTTCATGTTTCCCTTTATACTTTAAATACTCTTCATTTAAAGTTAGGCGCTGAAATTTGCCTTGATACCATATACCAGAATTATCATAAGAGTCTTTTATCTTCTCTTCTGGAATATAATGTTGCGTTGAAACGTGCCAGGCTCCATCTTTGAATATATAAATATATTCAATATGGCTATCACCACGCATATTATACATATACATCCACTCATCGCGATACGTTTTAGCTTTTTCAACGTCTCTATTCCAATCACGACCATAGAAACTACATTTGTCTATAGTGTCATCAAGATAGCTTGCATCTCCAAAGTTAAACAGTTCCCTAGCTTTCTCGTATGAGTTGTAATTCTCTTCTAGAATTTGACCAACACCATAAGGATAGCCGTCAGAATGTACATATATAACTTTAACTTTCTTATTGCCGTTTGAATCTTTTGGCAATTCGATAGCTATATTACTTCTTGTACTCATATTATCCTTTCTAGAAACAATCAGCGCAGTATCTTTTATCAAATCTACTGTACCAATCAGTTCTGATTAATGTTTTACAAGAACGACAATTTAAAAATATATCACCTTTTTTAGAGTTATCTTTTTTAACTCTTGGTTTTTTATCTTTTAAATTATTCTTTCTCATATATGGGATATTATTATAATTAAAATAGATGTCAAATAAAAAATAATTTTTTTTCAACTTTTAGTTGTGCTTGTTGCCTATGGGCCCACCCACCCATAAAGAGCTTGTGAACTAAGGGCCCACCCTCCCTAAAAAAAATAAAAAAAGATTTGACAAATATTTTGATTATGGTAGTTTATGGGATATGGAAAACTCAAACATAGAAAGGATAACATGAGTAAAATAAGAATGAATACCGAGTTTAGAAATAAGATTTTAAATCGGTATGTTGAAAGTTGCCAAAATGAAAACACACAAGAGAGAGAGGCATATCTTGGTGCAAGAGAAAAGGTGGACGAGTTATATCCACAAGCTTTTAGACTTGCAACAGATGTAGTCCAAAATGCTTATCCAAAAGAAGATGTTGATACTTGCAAAGCTTTAAAAAGAAAGTATGGACAACCTTTAGATGTTGTAGCAAAAGATAAGTGTTTTTATTTTTCTTATGCAAAAGAAAACCTAGAAGAAGATGAAGATGAGAGAGATAGAAATATATCTGAACATTTTGATTTTGGTTTATTTGGTAGTTGTGGCAATAGTGAGTATAGTGATGAAACAGGAAAACAATTTGCTTATGCTTATAAGAGAGAAGAACTTAAAGCAAAAGATTGCAACCCTGATATTCTTGCACAACAAAATGGCAAAGATGATAACCCACATAAAACTAAACACGTTGACGCAAACAATAAGGCACTTGGATATAGTCATTATTCTAGTTATAATTCTGATGATGATAATTCAGTTGGAATTACAAGAGAGTTTGATAGTCAATGGTATTTAGATATTATTGGAACTTCACATTGTCGTTCAAGAACTATTGCCTGTACTAAAGACCAATTTTTATTCTTTAAAATTTGGAAACAGGCAAAATCACATTTAATTACTTGTCATCAAAAATGGATTGATAGCATTGAAAAACAGAAACAAGCTATGAAAACAGGATTGAAAGTATATAAGACTTTAAGCGAGGGCCTTGAATTGATGAAAGAACTAGGCATTGAACTTGATGAGGCAGAACTTGTAAGATGTAATTCAACAGGATTGACAATTTATAATCCTGTGAACTTGGCTAGTATGATTAAAGGCATGAAAAATACTACCATGACAAGAGAACAAAAGATTGCTTTCAGAAAACAATACGAACAACAATCCACAAATTAATAAATATTAAAAACGAGTAGCGAGAAATCGCTACTCGTATAAGTTGTATTGCTTGTGTCCTACGGGCCCACCCTCCCTAAAAAAAAACAAATTTTTATTTGACATTATTATTCATTCTGATATTATCCCATAATAAGAAAGGATAATAATATGACAGATGAAAAAAAACTAAAACCAAATACTAAAATCAAAGTTGGTTGGTATATGAGTAAGTATCAAGCTTTTGATAGTAGAGTTGGTATTTATGGAAAACAAGGCGAAGAACATAAATCAAGACAATTTATTTCAAAGAGTGGAGTTCCTTGCATTACATTTTGGGATACTTTAAGAAATAGATATACTACTGCAACAAACTACATTTTAAATATATTGGGGGATACAGATGATATATCTAATAATTAGAAAGTTTCAGTACAAAGATAGTGAGCCAAACTATCGTATTGAGAAATGGGCAAAGACAATTAAAGAGGCAAATCAATTTCTATCTGCTTTAAGTTTATTAGAACAAGATGAATATGTAATGCACTTTATTGTACCAGCACAGGAAAACCCAGCCTTAATTTTAACAGATGAGGTTGCTTAATGCCTAACAAACATTTTTGCCAAGGCCCTGAGTGTCATACATATTGCACACAAGATAGATTTCTAAAATCTAAAGGTATAATTCGTGGAAGATATGCACTAAACACTAGAGATAGTACAAGCAATTGGTATGGACGCAGCAAATATTTTTGTAGTACTCGTTGTGAAAGCGATTGGTTAAATGAAAATATGACTTTAATTGAAAGAGGTATTCCTGTTCCATTTATAACCGACAGAAGAATAACCGAGGGTTATGAAAAGAAAAGTACAATACACGAGGGTTGGAATGGTCAAACTTTTACAAGGCATTCAATTGAAAAAATACAAACACAGAACTCTTAATCATCTAAAGTCATAAAGGGTACGCGTGGCGAGTAATCGCCACGCGTTTTTTTTAATCAAAACATACTATATCTTGTGTCAAGTAAATAATTTTACATAGCTTGTGTCCTACGGGCCCACCCACCCTATTATTTCTTAAAGGCCCACCCGGGTGGGGTGCTATTCGTTAGTTATTTATTTTGTTGCAATAACTTTTTAGATAAGTAAGATAAAAAGTAGAAAGGATAACTTATGACTAATATGAAAATAAAACAATCAGTACATTACAACGGCAAAGTATATAAGATGCCATTCTTAATTGCTAAAGAGACATTAGATACGGAGATGGAAACTGTTTCAAATCCATTTAGTGGACAATCAATCGCAATGCCTAGATTTGCTGTTGCAGTTTATGATGTAATCATGGGCTCTAATTTAATAGCAGAACGATACGACCAAACACATGGCATGGGCAGTAGCCCAGATTGGAAGATAGTTCGTAAGGGTCTTGATTGGTTTAGACAACACTTTGCCAAAGAGTACATGGTATTACTTGATTAAGTAAATTCTATTTGTAGTCGTATGTAGTTTATGCATACGACTACAAGTTGTATGCTTGTATCCTACGGGCCCACCCACCCTAAGAGGTCCCAAACCAAATCTCGAATTCGAATGTTTTAACAACCCCCCAACCCTTTTACGTAAAAAGGGGTCCCAGTATTTTCTCTTTAGGGTTTGATTTAGACATAGATATGGGATAAAACCATTTTGGTACCATATGTC
>VTLG01002751.1_pt1 | contig 18970 bp, 24 predicted proteins | sample 4694571 | NCBI WGS metagenome assembly VTLG01 (sample SAMN12604809, study PRJNA352737) | marine metagenome | biome: ENVO:00000447; feature: ENVO:00000209|ENVO:00000569|ENVO:01000036; material: ENVO:00002151; isolation source: viral sequences binned using virsorter ...
ATGGAACGCTCGTAAATTATATGGGTAACGGACATTGGTCTATAGCAAATACGGAACATGAGGCTTGTATTGGTGCCCGTGAACATATGAGAAAGTGGGAACAACAAGGCCATCGTATTATTCTTATTACAGGCAGACGAGAATCCGTTAGAGAAAGAACAGAATCAGAACTCCGTAGATTGGGTATACCATTTGATGTATTGTTGATGGGATATGCTGATAGCGGTAGGGTTTTAATTAATGATTTAAGTCCAGGCCTAGGAACAAAATGTCATGCTGTACCAGTGGTTAGAGATGGTGATTGGAATAAAGTAAATTGGGGAGCAGTTGGCCTTGACAAGCTCTCTTAAATAGTATATAATTATAGATGTCTTAACGGAAAAAGGCATTTAACAATGAAGAAGTATGTATATTTGGCAGGACCTATAGCAGGTTGTACGGAAGAAGAAGCAACAGAGTGGCGAGAATATGTTTGCACATATTTTCCACATGGTATAGTAGGAATTTCTCCTTTAAGGTGTGAACCATTGAAGGAAGGATTAACGTATACTGAAGATGGTGCCACCCCTAAAATGTGGTCAGATCCTCGAGCTATTGCTACAAAGAATTGGTTAGATACAGAATCATGTGATCTAGTCTTAGCTTATCTCCCTAAAGAGTTAAACGAAAGACGACCCTCGTATGGTACAACTATCGAGATTGGTTGGGCAATAGGTTTAAGAAAACCTTTGATTGTTGTTTCAGATGACACGTATCTCATGGATCATCCACTAATTAAACACAATGCATCATGGCGTCTAGATAATCTAGAAGATGCTGCGGAAGTGATAGTGGGATTATTTGGAGATTATGTCGGACCAGTACTGCATTAATAGGTCCTCCGCAAGGAGACCCGATGGCTACGGATAACAAAAAGAAAATTCATTATGTAAATAATAAAGAATTTCTACAAGCGATAACAGAACGAAAACAACAAATAAAAGAAGCTGAAGAGTCGGGTTTACCTAAACCCCAGGTAAGCAATTATCTAGGAGAGTGTATTCTAAAGATAGCTAATCATCTATCTTATAGGCCTAACTTTATTAACTATACTTATAGAGATGAAATGATTTCTGATGGTATAGAAAATAGCCTTCAGTATATAGATAACTTTGATCCTGAAAAATCAAAGAATCCCTTTGCATATTTTACACAGATAATTTATTTTGCTTTTGTGCGAAGAATAACTAAAGAAAAGAAACAACAAAAGATTAAAGATAGGTTGTTAAAAAGATCAAACATTTCAGATATGATTGCAGTAATGGATCACGATGATGAAGCTCTTTATCAAAATCAGTATATAGAATTTTTAGATAAATATAGTTTTGCTGATAGTGATGATGATAAAGATAAAGAAAAAGAGAAGAAGTAATGGCCATTTCACTTAATGAATGGTTTGTCTTTACAGATGTTATAGATAATAAAACCTGTAATAAATTAAAACGTCTTGGGTCTAAGCAATGGGAGGCCGCAGCTATAGACACCAAAAAAGGTACTACAGATGAAGAACGAAAGAAAGGTAGAAAACCTGAGATGGGCGTCGATAAAAAAACTAGAATCACCGATATTGCATGGACAAATGACCAATGGGTGTATGATACTATTTGGCCGTTTATGATGCAAGCAAATGCTGAAGCTGGATGGAAATATGAAATTAAATATGCTGAGTCTAACCAGATAACACGCTACAAGAAAGGGGGGTTTTATAATTTTCATAGAGATGGTGCAGGCTGTCATATGTCAAAGTATAATAATCCCACTAACGCCTTTATGCACGACCACGTAAGAAAATTGAGTATGACTGTATTGTTGAATGAATCATTTGAAGGCGGTGACTTTGAGTTTGCTTCTTATGGTAAAGAAGAATCTACTATTACACCTCTTGAAATGAAGCAAGGAGATGTAGTAGTTTTTCCATCTTTCATGGAACATAGAGTTGCACCTATAACAAAGGGCATTCGTTATTCATTAGTGACATGGTTTCTGGGCCCACCCTTTAAATGAAGATAGCATTAATAACAGACACACATTTTGGAGGTAAGAATGATAATCTTTCCTTTTCGACCTTCCAACGAAGATTCTACGAAGGAACTTTTTTCCCAATACTTGATAGGGAAGGAGTTTCAACGGTTCTTCATTTGGGCGATACTTTTGATAGGCGGAAGTACACTAATTTTAACACTCTTAAATTAGCTAAGGAGATGTTCTTTACTCCCATATATGAAAGGGATATAGAATTTCATGCACTACTTGGCAATCACGATTGTTATTTTAAAACAACCAATGATGTAAACTCCATGTCATTAACGTGTGGAGAATATCCTATACATCTTTATAAAGATACACCAGAGGTAATAGATTTTGATGGTCTGAAAGTATTGATGACTCCATGGATTGCACCAGATAAGTATGTGGAGTGTATGAAAATTATATCTAGAGCAAAGGCGGATATTGTTATGGGACATCTACCACTACAGGGTGCAGAGATGTTAGATAATATCTATTGTGATGATGGTATAGAACGAAAACATTTCAAACGATACGAGCGTGTATTTTCTGGACACTTTCACAAACAACAAGACGACGGCCACATAAGATATCTTGGTGCTCCGTATGAGATAACATGGAACGACTATGCAAGTAAGAAAGGGTTTCATATTCTTGATACAGAAACAAGAGAGCTAGAATTTTATCAGAATCCCAATCGTTTATTCAAAAAGATATTTTATGATGACGGTCATAGTTGTGATGAAATGATGAATATGGATTTGTCAGAGTATGCAGAGTGTTACATTAAAATATTTGTTGTACAGAAAAATGATTTTTATACCTTTGACAGATTTATTGATAGATGTTATAATGAGGGTAACTTTTTTGAATTAAAAATTGTAGAAGATTTTTCTGATTTGGATCCGGATGCTATTACTGATGAAGTAGTAGAGGTTGGAGAAGATACTATGGCTTTGCTGGATAGATATGTAGAAGAAATTGACAGCCAGGCTATAAACAAAAATAAATTGAAACGTCTATTAAAGAATTTATATATGGAAGCAAGTGAGGTTGAATGATAGTATTTGAATCTGTTAAATGGAAAAACTTTTTATCTACAGGTAATACTCCGATTGAAATAAAATTAAATGTTTCTCCATCTACACTTATAATAGGTGATAATGGTAGTGGTAAGTCTACTGTACTGGATGCATTAACATTTGGATTGTTTGGAAAACCCTTTAGAAGAATTAAGAAGGATCAACTCGTTAATAGTGTTAATGGACGTGGATGTGAAGTAGAAGTTAATTTTCGTATAGGACGAAAGAAGTTTTTAATTCAACGAGGAATTAAGCCTACTAAATTTTCTATCTACACTGATGGAAAATTAATTAATCAAGATGCTTCGTCTAAAGATTATCAACGACATCTTGAAAATAATATACTCAAGTTAAATCATAGGTCGTTTACTCAAGTAGTGATACTTGGATCGTCATCTTTTGTTCCGTTTATGCAGTTGACAGCAGCTGCTCGTCGTGAGGTGGTAGAAGAAATTTTAGACATTAAAGTTTTTTCCTTGATGAATGCAATTTTAAAACAGAGGGTTAAGAATAATAAAGAACGGTCAAGAGATATTACCTATCAGAATGAGTTGTTAGAGCATAAGATTGAGTTACAAGAAAAACAGATTCAAGATGCTAAAGAAAAGGGTAAGATTTCATTGACTGCTCTACAAAAGAAAATTAAAAACAATCAAAAAGAAATAGAGAATCTTAAAAAAGAAACTAATGAATTAGTTAAGATGATAGGTGAATATGAAACTAATATTTTACCCAAGTTTAAGAAACTTTCTAGTGATAGAGAACAAATGAAGGAAATAGCATTTAAGATAAATCAGAAATCATTTAACGCTGAAAAAGAAATTAAATTTTTTAAAGAAAATGATAACTGTCCAACGTGTGAACAACACATAGATGAGGAGTTTAAAGAGAAAGCTATAGAGCAACGCACCGATAAGATGGTGATAAATGCTTGCAGTATAGTTAAAGTAGATGAACAGTTAAAAGAAATGGATGCTCGGATGACTCTTTATGAATCAATAGAGAAAGATGTTAGGAATAATGAGGTAGAAGCAGCCAAGACAACTACATCATTGAAAGCTGTTCAGGCTTTTAATGAACAATTATCAGAACAGATAGATGGGATAACTACTGCGGATACACAGATTGAATCGGACAAGATGCAGTTACAGGAATATCGTGAAGATGCAAAGTCTATTAAGAAAGAGAAGGAGAAGATCGGTGACGAAGCCAACTATCTCAATCTTGCGAAACACTTGCTTCAGGACTCCGGCATTAAGACGAAGATCATTAAGAAGTATCTACCGATAATGAATAAGTTGGTGAACAGTTATTTGAATCAGTTGGAGTTTCAAGTTAAGTTTGAACTAGATGAACAGTTTAATGAGAAAATTAAATCACGTTACAGAGATGAGTTTGCCTATGCAAATTTTAGTGAAGGTGAGAAGATGCGAATAGACTTGGCGCTGTTGTTTACATGGAGACAGATAGCTAAGATGAAGAACAGCACCAACACCAATCTACTAATACTTGATGAGATATTTGACAGTAGTTTAGATGTGAATGGTACAGATGAGTTTTTAAAAATATTAAATACTTTAAGCAATGAGAATATATTTTTAATCAGTCATAAGTCAGATTTGAATGTAGATAAGTTTGACAGTCTGATTAGATTTGAAAAGGTACAAAACTTTACACGGATGACAACATGAAATTAGTAAATGAACATGACCCTATATTAAAACAGAAATGTGATCCTTTTAATTTTGAAGATCCTATTATGGATCCTTATGAACTATCGGATGAACTACAGAAGATAAGGAAAGAAGGAGCTGGTATAGGATTAGCTGCACCTCAGGTTGGACTCAATACTCAAGTTCTTGTTATTGGTATGGGGGATTTTACAACAGAGGGGGTTGAAGATTACAACCAAGTATTTTTTAATCCAAAGATACTTTCCAGTGGTGTGGAACAATCTTACATGATGGAAGGTTGTTTGAGTTATCCTGGTTTGTTTGTTAAAATAAAACGTCCTAAGAGTATCACGATGGAGTGGTGGACAGAAGAAGATACAAGATGCGAAGAAAGATTTGAAGGAATGACATCTAGAATACTTCAACATGAGGTAGATCATTTAAATGGTATTACTTTCTTACAACGAGCAGGAAGATATCATTTGGATAAAGCTAGGAAAGATAAAAAATTACAAGAAAGATATAGAAAAAGACAACCAAAAATGCCTTGACAAGAGAGATGAAACCGTATATAATAATAGATATGATTGCATCGTATATAGCAAAAAGACTATTACCTGAAGGAACTCCGGCGTTCAGTAGAATGACGGATCTGGAGCTTCTTTCTATTATATCGTGGGCAGAAAGAACAGATGCAGAGAAGGTATATGATATTGCATTTAATCAAGTGTTTCCAGAGAGACAGATAAAGGATGCAAAGACCCATTATGATATATGGGTAACGGCAGAAAATCCTCAACTTCCTATAATTGTAAGAGAGGAGTTGATAAGAGCTTTTCGCATCAATATGGCTATTGGGCGTATGGATGTGTTAAGATTAGCAGCATGGGCAAGACATCACGGCAGACGAATAATGTGGATTGGTTTGACTGTATTGTTTGTGCTTCTAATAACTTAGGTGTATAAATAGTAATGAAGGATGCCTTAGGGGTCTTTCAATTTAACCTTGCTTAATAGGAGGATACTGAAATGGTAACTACACAAGCACTTACTGGTCTATTCGACCAATTTGATCGTAACCTTTTAACCCCATACGCTGTTGGATTTGATCGTGTCTTTGACAGATTGAATGATTATGTGATTCATCAGAATCATATGGCTTCAACAGGGTTCCCACCTTACAACATTCGTAAAGAAGGTGACTACAAGTTTGTCATTGAGTTGGCTCTTGCAGGATTGTCTAAGGCCGACCTAGAAGTTGAAGTTGCTGATGGCACCCTAACTGTTCGTAGTAAAGACAAACAGGAAGACGATGGGGAGTTGTTACATCGAGGTATTTCGTATCGTAAATTCACACGTAGCTGGACGTTGGCAGATGATGTCGTGGTTCGTGATGCTGTGATGAAAGACGGGATGCTTTCGATTAAATTGGAACACGTTGTTCCTGAAGAAAAGAAACCACAACTAATTAAAATTAGTTAAAATCAGTGTGGGGTGGCAGACACACGTCCCAGGGTCCACCACCAAAACCTGTCGGAGACAGAGTTTGTCCACCCCACACTTACCTATTGACATTTGTTTCAAAGTATGAGATAATGGTTACATGGCAAAAATAAATTATGCGTTCAGTGAAGATAAAGTTATTCGTGATCTACAAAAATATGTAGATGGTACTTATGATAAGCATTATGCTCAACGTAAGTATCAGGCTACACAGTTTATAGAAGATTGTGGTCACGGTGAAGGTTTTTGTATGGGTAATATTTTAAAGTATGCTCAACGATATGGTCGTAAGAACGGAAAGAGTCGAGCCGATCTTATGAAAATTTTACATTATGGAATAATCATGTTACATATACATGATACGGAGAGTGACAATGAGGCTAAGTAATAAGACGTTGGAAGTATTGAAAAATTTTTCCAATATTAATCAGAACATTTTAATTGAAGAAGGTAATGTGGTACGTACCATCTCTACAATGAAAAATATTTTGGGTAGTGCTACTATTGATGAGAGTTTTCCGAATGAGTTTGGCATCTATGATTTGAATGAGTTTTTAGGTGTAATGTCTTTGGCGTCAGATGCTGAACTAGAATTTGAAACCGACAAGTATTTAACTATTAATGGCGGTAGTACAAAGATTCGATATTTCTTTTCGGATCCTTCCATTATAGTGGCACCGCCTAAAACTTTTAATGCTCCAGATACAGATGTTACCTTTGAAGTATCTCAGGAAACTTTAGCTAAAGTGTTGAAGGCTTCTGCTGTGATGCAACTACCAGATATTGTATGTACTAATGGTAGTATTGCTTCAACTGATTTGAAAAATTCAACATCCAATAGTTTCACAGAAACTTTAGCAGATGATTGGGGAACTGATTTTAAGTTTCATTTTAAAGCAGATAACTTAAAAATGATTCCGGGTACTTATAAAGTATCAGTTTCATCTCAGGCTTTAGTATCTCATTGGGTGAATACCTTACAACAAGTAGACTATTGGATTGCATTAGAACAAACTAGTGGCGAATAGTATAGAAATACTCTATCACTTTTCATGTAAGTCGTGCAGCGGGTGGTGGAGTATTGCAATGGAAAATTTTATGGGGGCAAACCACAAACGATGGTATTGTCCCTGGTGTGGAGTAAATTCATATTATGACGAACCAGTCCTTCCTGTGGGTAGAGAAATACCGACCGAAAAAAATCACTGATTGTATTCTTCCCGAATCAATCAAGAATACATTTTTAGAATTTGTAGGCCAGAAGGAGATTCCTAATCTTCTTTTGTCTGGTGGATCGGGTGTAGGTAAGACAACAGTTGCTCGAGCTCTGTGTGAGGAACTTCATGCAGATTATATTCTTATTAATGGATCAGAAGAATCTGGTATTGATGTTCTGAGAAATAAGATTAAGACTTTTGCTTCGACTGTATCATTACAGGGTGGAAGAAAGGTAGTTATCCTTGATGAGGCTGATTATCTTAATCCACAATCTACACAACCAGCTCTCCGTGGATTCATAGAAGAATTCCATAAGAACTGTCGATTTATATTTACTTGTAATTTTAAAAATAGAATTATAGAACCATTACATTCTCGATGTTCAGTCATTGAGTTTAAGATTAATGGCAACAAGGCTATACTTGCTTCTGAGTTTATGACTCGGACTGAGGATATTCTTAAAGAAGAAAAGATTGGATTTGAAGAACCTGTAGTTGCTGAATTAATTATGAAACACTTTCCCGATTGGCGGAGAGTGTTGAATGAGTTGCAAAGATATAGTGTCAGTGGTACAATTGATTCTGGTATTCTCGTAAACATAGCTGAAGTCAACTTGAAAGAGTTGATGGTACATTTAAAGAATAAAGAGTTTACAAAAGTTCGTAAGTGGGTAGTAGATAATATAGACAATGATCCTGTGAAAGTATTTCGGAAGGTATATGAAAAATTATATGAGTATATGAGACCAGAGTCGATTCCTAATGCTGTTATTATATTGGGAGAGTATCAATATAAGTCTGCCTTTGTAGCAGATCAAGAAATTAATTTGTTAGCTTGTTTAACGGAAGTAATGTCTCAATGCAAATTCAAATAAATGAATTGTTGGAAGACTCTTGTTATGTCTACACTAAAGACATAGAAAATGTTGCAGTTTTATTGTCGGGCGGAGTTGATTCGTTGTCAATAGCATTTGCTCTTGATAAGATTGGAAAGACTGTTGATGCTTATAGTTTCAGATTAGATAGGCATGACAACTATGATAATGAAACGGCTAAATATACTAGTGAGATATTTGGTTGGAACCATACAGAATGTATTGTAGACACAACTAATTTGGAGGAAGATTTTTTAACATTAGCTAAGACTTATAAGTGCCAGAAGAAAACTCATTTTGAATGTGTATTTCCATTTATGTATGTTTATCCCAAAGTGAAACCAGATGCTGTGTTTACTGGATGGGGAGCAGATGGTTATTATGGTGTAAGTAAAAAAGCAAATATACACTACAAACACACTAAAGAAAAGTTTGATGAGTTTAGGAAAGATTATCATCATCCAGATAATACAGCTGGATTGAGATGGCACGATAGAATAGCTAAGGCTCATGGAAAAATACATTACTATCCTTACATGGATGAAGATATTATGGATTGGTTTTATGATAAGGATTGGTATGAATTGAATCAACCTCAACAGAAACATCATGTTCGTGAGGCATACAAAGTACAGTTTGATAAACTAGGAAAAATTTTACCACATCGTAATTTACAATTAGAAAGTGGAGTGGATAAAGTCTTTGAGACTTTATTAGAAAACAAAAAAATTAATTATAAAAATAGAACAAGAGTTATGGATATATGTAGAGATTGGGTTCAGTTAGAAACCGAATCTTCTTTGGAGAAATTATTTAATGCAATATAAACCCTACACTATAGATGAAGTGAAGAAGGCCAGTGAACAAAAGTTATTCACCGTAATTTCTACATTTGCTGGGGGTGGAGGTTCGTCTACAGGTTATAAGTTAGCAGGTGGTAATATTTTATGTGTGAATGAATTTGTAGAGTCTGCAAGAGAAACTTATCAAGCAAACTTTCCAGGCACTCCAATTATACCTGATGATATAAACAAGTTGAGTGGTATTCATTTTTTAAATGCAGGCGATATACAATATGGTGAGTTAGATATTTTAGATGGGTCTCCACCTTGTTCTGCCTTTAGCATTGCTGGTCGTAGAGAAAAGGGATGGGGTTCCGAAAAGAAATATAGTGAAGATAAGAAAGTTAAAAACGTAGAAGATTTATTTTTTGAGTTTATTCGTATAGCAAATGATATACATCCTAAAGTTATTATTGGAGAGAATGTAAAATCCATAATGTTTGGTAAGGCTAGAGAATATTATAATCGTATTATAAATGAGTTCGATAGAATAGGTTATACGGCAATAGGAAAGTCTCTTAATGCAGCAGATTATGGCACACCCCAAGCAAGGGAAAGATGTTTCTTTGTGGCGGTGAGAAATGATATCTTAGCTAAGACCAAATTAAATTTTATGACATTAGAATCTATCTATCCAGAATCAACTTATAGAGAACACGTTTCTTTAAGAGAAGCTATTGATAATATAGAAAGTGATGAGGATGAAATAAAAGAATTATATGAAGCAGTAGAGAAAGGATTTTTAAGTAAGTGGATTCCTATGTTGCCCAAGAATCCAGACAGGCAAGTGAAGGGTTCAGAGTATCATCCAAATCAATCATTGTTTAATTTGATACGACCGTGTCCTGATCTACCGAGTCCAACGATAACTCAACAAGGACAACAGAAAGGATTGTCTGGTGTGATACATTATGAACATGATAGGAAATTGACGATACCAGAACTGAAACGAGTACAGGGATTGCCTGAGGACTTTGAAGTGACTGGTACATTTAATCAGAGGGCGGAGCGAATTGGACGGATGGTTGCTCCGAAATGTATTGCGGCGTTGGCTACATCCGTGTATAATAAGGTATTAAGTTATGACTAAATTTACATTTGCAACAGCAGAAGAAGGATTTGATTCTCATATAGACCAATCGGTTCGTGGGTATTCTAATTTATGGAATGATGTGTTAAAATTTTCAGAGTATTTTGTAGAAGATGGAACTACCATAGTAGACATCGGTTGTTCTACAGGAAAACTTTTGAAGGCAATGAAGAAACAAAACGATAAGTTTGCTCCGAAGTGTGTGTATAAGGGAATAGAAATTGAGGAAGATTTCTTTTCAGAACTTATTGATGAGGACAATCTTAAATTTTGGAAAGGAGATGTTCGTAGTTTTGAATGGGTAACTGGAGCTGTTAATTGTAGTTTGGTGACATCTATTTTTTCTTTACAGTTTATGCCAAAGACAAATAGACAACAGATTATAGATCGTATCTATGAAGCTTTAGTGAAGGGTGGGGCATTTATTTTCTCAGAAAAGATTTATAGTGAACACGCACAGCTTCAAGAGATGATGCAGTTTTGTTATTATGATTATAAACGACAGTTCTATTCGGCTGAAGAATTATTGGATAAGGAACAGAACTTGAGACATATGATGAAGCCTCTTACTTATACAGAACTTTTTGAAATGGTGAGGAATGCTGGATTTGAGACAGTACAACCTTTCTGGCAAAATTTTAATTTTGTAGGAGCCATTGCAATTAAATCAGAACAAGGGAAGTATTCAATTTGAATAAAACTTTTTTGACAGGATCTGATTATGTCCTACAGGATCTGATTCCTTGGTGGGTTGAATGTGTGAGAAAACATAATCCTGATACTCATATAACAATAGCAGATTTTGGGTTGACAGATAGTGCTCGTGATTGGGTTAAACATAATGTGAATCATGTAATAGTTTATGAAAAACATCCTGAGTTAGCATGGTTTCTTAAGCCGCAGGCAATGTTAGATTGTCCATATGAATATACTTGTTGGTTAGATTTAGATTGTGAAATGGTTGCGCCAGTCCCGAAAATATTTGATTTTCCTACTGAAGATAAAATGGCATTAACACCGGATGTGGTACGAAGCAATCCAGACCATGATAGTGGAGTATTCTGGTGGGCAGTTGGTGTGAATGTTGTAAAAGGTAAGCCTCAAATTCTAAAAGATTGGGCTCATAATACAATCAACAATAAGGATTTAAGAGGAGATCAGGAAGTTCTTCATAAAATGATTCAAGTGAATCCAAGATATAACGATCAAATTATTCAAATGCCTTTAGAGTATCAATGGTTACGAATTGATTTGGTAAATGGAAAGGACAACCATAATAAAAAGATTGTACATTGGACAGGTCCAGATGGTAAAAAACATATCCGAGAGGAGTTAATGAAATGAGTAAAGTAATTTCTATTCTTACTCCAACTCGTCAACGTCCAGCGAGATTGGCACAGTTTATCATGTCAGTATATCAACACACTTCCAATAAAGAGAGAGTGGAGATGTTGATATATGTGGACAGAGATGATCCTGCTCGAGAACAGTACATGGATTTTTTCGAGCATTGTCAAACTGAGTTCCAGAATTTTTTAAGGATTCATTTTTTATTTGATGAACCTAAGAGTGTATCAAAGTCTTGGAATGATTTGTATGAACGATCAGTTGGTGATATAATTATTATGGGTAACGATGATCTAATGTATAGAACCCCTCAGTGGGATGTTAAAGTTGAACAAGCAACCGATCAATACCCAGATGAAATTTATTGTATGTGGATGGAAGATGGAATTAATAGTGGAGCTCATTGTGCATTTCCAATTGTGAGTCGAAAGTGGTGTGAAACCTTAGGTTATTTTACACCAGGAGTATTTCATTTTGGTTATAATGATACTTGGGTTTATGACATAGCTATGAGAGTTGATCGAACACAATTTCTAAATAATATTATAGGTGAGCATTTACATTTTACTCAGGGAAAATCACAGCGAGATGAAACTTATAATAGAAATAGAGTGGAAGGAAGAAATTATTATCAACTGGATGGAGTGATTTTCAATTCACCGGAGATGATTGCTAAACGTGATTTAGATGCTCATAAATTATTGGAAGTAATAAATGATTTTAGTAATCTATAGAATTTTATATGGTACAGATTTTTTAGAACGATCCGTTCGTAGTGTATATGATGAAGTAGATCATGTCTGGATAGGTTATTCAACTGAACCGTGGACTAAGCCCAAAGGATTTCCGGACATACGAGACATAGAAGAAAGTCCAATAAAAACTATAGGAGATAATTTTAATTTAATAGAAGGAAAGATTACATTATTCTATCATCATGTGGATACACCGAGAGGACAGTTTAATTATCTGTACGATCAAGCAACATATGAGAAAGGTATACCAGTAATAGTAGTGTTTATGGAGCCCGATATGATTTGGGCACCAGGAATGTTTAAAACATTTATAGAACAAGTAAAGAAGAGCGAACAAACTATTGTTACTTCACCTCAGATAGAATTATGGAAAACTAATGAATGGAGAATACCACAAAGAAAAAGATTTGGACCGACGGCATATAAGATAGTACCACCTCCCTTAGGGTTTGGACAGTTTCCATTAGATGGAAGATATCCAGTTGTTTCAACAGGGGGTTGTTTTAATTTTGGATTTTGTTTTAACGAGAGAACTATGTTATATAAACACCAATCTGCATTAGATTTTTCAGCTAAGATAGGAGACTCAGTTCCTTCCCCAACATGGTATAATGAGAAGTGGTTGAACTGGACTCCCGAAGTAACAAACTTAGAGCCATCGGCTAGACATACACATTTAATACCTCATGCAATACCATTTGAGATGCCTGAGGATATGAGGAAATTTATGGATGAAAATCCCAGCAAAAACACCTGAAGAACATAAGTATACCTCAACAGGAATAAAGTTCTGGCGTCACCCAGAACAAATGAATAATTATAAAGAAGGTAATCCGAACACGGTTATCTCTACACACATATCACCAGAAGGTGCTTGTAACCTAACGTGTGCATATTGTTCTGTGACATATAGAGACACCCATTCTCGTATAGAAATGGATGTGATAAAAGATTATGTTACAAAGTTAAAGACTAGAGGACTCAAGGCTGCTATCCTTACTGGAGGGGGAGAACCTACGTCTTACAAACACATCAACGAATTGATACGTTGGCTTAAGGAACAGGACTTGTCTGTAGCTTTGATTACTAATGGTACACTTACTAGACGAATCAATCCAGATATCTGGAATATGTTAGAGTGGGTGCGAGTTTCTATTAATGTATTTCCACATTGGGAAGTAAAGATTAATTTACCCACGGAACATTTCAATGGAAAGACAGTTGTAGGTTCATCGTTTTGTTATGATGAAGATTATGACATAGAAACAATGAGAATGGTATCTAAGATAGCAACCAAAATCAAGGCGAAGTATATTAGATTACTTCCTAATTGTTTATTACCTCAAGAGGAGTTGTTGAAACGACATGAACTGGTGGAGAAGTTGATTAAAGAACTAGACGATCCTAGATATTTTCATCAGTTTAAAATACATGGAGCACCAGCTAGTGAGGTTTGTCATCAGTCATATTTTAGACCGTACTTGTCAGAGGAGATACACTGGGAGACAGGTGAACCAGGTTCAGTGTTCCCGTGTGACAGTGTAGTATTGAACGATCAGAACACAAAGTTTATGCAGAAGTATTCCTTGTGTGCTCCTGGTGACATATTAGATTATATGGACAAGAAGATACCACAACGATTCTCTATTGCTGAACAGTGTACGGGCTGTGTGTTTACAGATAATGTGAATATGTTGAAGGGATTTATAGAAGATAAGGTGAGTAGATTTGATGAATTTAATTCACCACTGATGCATGAGGAGTTTGTGTGAAAGTAAAACTGACTGGTGAGTTTGCCACATTAACAGGCAGACGGGAAGTAGAGATATATGGACCAACTAACATTAAGGGTTTACTTAGTGCATTAGATAGTAGTTTTCCTAATTATGGTTGGGATAATAGTAATGTAGCTATTAATGGAGTGATGTATTCAGATGCATGGTTTCAGCCTATTAATACGGATGATGAAGTTGTTATAATGCCGCCCATTGAAGGAGGGTAAGATGTACAATCGTGAGGAGTTTGATTTAGAATATTTTGAACAGGGCCCGATGACTGGAAAGAGTTTGTACACCAACTATCGTTGGTTACCAGAACTTACTTTACCTATGTGTCATCACTTGATTACTTACTTTGGTATAACAGCTGATGCTCGAATATTAGACTTTGGTTGTGCAAAAGGATATGTAGTACAGGGACTTAGAATGTTTGGATATGAAGCTTATGGAGTAGATGTAAGTGAGTATGCTATATCACAAGCACCTAAAGAAGTAAATGGATTTGTAAAGAAGATAGAACCTTTTGAATCTTTGAATGCTCAGTTTGATTGGATTATATGTAAGGATATTTTAGAGCATCTTCCTTACGATAAGATAGAGGAACAGTTACAAATTTTTGTTGAAGCTTTGCAGGGCATCGGGGGATTGATTATTATGGTTCCTTTAGGAGATGGAAAAAAATATTACATAGATGCATATGAACAGGATGCTACTCATATCATCAGAGAAAATTTACATTGGTGGACAGATATTTTAAATAAGAATGGATTTAATGTAGAGATTGCTAGTAATGATATGGGCCCATTCAAAAAGAATTGGCAAATCAATGCATTGGGTAATGGATTGTTTTTAGCTTATAGTTATTGACGGGAGAAGAATTATTATGAAAGTAGGATTTGTAGGTATTGGAAAACTTGGTAAAGATGCGGCTGAAGTTATGGCTGTGAATTATGATGTGATTGGTTATGATATAGGTCGAGTAGATACTACAATAGATATGGCACAAACTTTAGAAGGTGCTTGTATTGGGAAGGATATTATTTTTGTAGCTTTACCAACACCACACCATAAAGATTATGATGGTCGTTATCCTACTAGTCATCTTCCCCCAAAAGATTTTGATTATAATATAGTCAAGAATATGGTGAAGAAGATAGATGTTCTGGTAAACAATAAAACTTTAATAGTATTAATTTCCACAGTTCTTCCTGGTACAGTCCGGCGAGAGATTGCACCTCTTGTAAAGAATGCTCGATTTATATACAATCCTTATTTAATTGCTCAAGGATCAGTTAAGGAAGATATGTTAAGACCGGAGATGATGATTATAGGTACCAAGACTGGACGATGGGATTCAGACGTTCATCTTCTAAGGAATTTTTATCAGGAGTTTGTAGTTCCTGGTACTAGATTTGAAATGGGAACATGGGAAGAAGCGGAAGCTATAAAGATTTTTTACAACACATTTATTTCCACTAAACTAGCACTAGTAAATATGATTGCAGATGTGGCAGAAGCAATTGGTAATATGAATGTAGATATAGTTACTGATGCTTTGAAAAATTCAACAACGAGGATTATGGGTCCTCGTTATATGAGTGCTGGGTTGGGTGATGGCGGGGCGTGTCATCCTAGAGATAATATTGCATTGAGAAGTTTGGCAAAAAGATTAAATCTAGGTTATGATTTGTTTGATGCTATTATGACAGCAAGAGAGAAACAAGCAGCTCATATGGCACGGAAGATTATAGGTTTAGGGCATGACGTATGTATTATGGGTAAAGCATTTAAACCCGGTATAGATCAAGATGCAGGTTCACCTGCTATACTATTAGGATATTATATAGAAAAATTCGGGCGTACTGTTTATTACGATGGTCATCCGAAAGATGTTACAGTTCCCTTGACCTATGTTATACACGATCATAATAGGTTTAAAGATTATGATTTCAATACAGGGAGTGTAGTTTTTGATCCATTTAGAAAAACAAAGTTGATAGATAGGTTGACACAGAAGGGTATTCAGGTGTATAATTATGGTAACTCTGAAATTATTCCAGCTATAGGAAGAGATGATCCAGGTCGAGTTTAATGTACGAATTAAAAGATTATTTAAATGCTATCAATCAAAACAAAAAAGATTTGATGGATAGTGAAGATGAATTTTGGGAGAAGAAATATCCAGCTTATATAGTGAACAAAGCATTGTCTGCATTTCCAGACACTATAGCATATGTAAATGAAATGAATCGTTTGTGTAACCTCGACAAACGCCTACAATTTCAATTTTTTCTAAATAGTATAAGACCTAAGAAAAGATTTAGTAAGTGGCTTAGGTCTACAAAGATTAAAAATCTTGAGTATGTTAAAGAATACTATGGTTATAATAATGAGAAGGCCAGACAAGCACTTGACATACTAGATGATGAACAAATTGAACATATAAAAAGAATAATAAATCGAGGTGGAAAACATGGAAGAGTTAGAGTGGACTCCTGACTTAATGCTCGAGGTGAAGTTGAAAGAGCCAGATGATTTTCTAAAAGTTCGTGAAACCCTATCCCGTATAGGGGTAGCCTCTCGTAAAGAAAAAAAGTTATATCAATCGTGTCATATCTTACACAAACAGGGTCGTTATTTTATCGTACATTTTAAAGAGTTGTTTGCCTTAGATGGTAAACCAACGAACATATCTATTAACGATCTGGAAAGAAGAAATACGATTGCAGGACTATTATCTGATTGGGAATTAATAGAAATTTTAGGCAATTCAGCACAAAGAGCACCTTTGTCGCAAATAAAAGTTTTATCGTATAAAGAAAAAGATGAATGGGTTTTGGAGACAAAATATAATATTGGTAAGAAACTAGTGGAGTAATATATTATGGCAGTAAAAATTGTGAGATTAAGGTCAAGTGAAGATGTTATTGGTGATGTGGTATCAGAAAATTCTGAGAGTATAAGAGTAAGTAATCCAGCTATGCTGATGCCTGTCGGCGATCCGAGAGGTGGAAACGTGCAGATGGGTTTGGCTCCTTGGATGCCTTTTAGCGATCAGAAAGAAATAGATTTTCCTAGGGATTGGGTGTTGGTAGTTGTTGATCCCGTACAGGATCTAGTAAATAATTATAACCAAGCGTTCGGGTCTGGGATAGTAGTTCCTCAGGTGAAAGTCAATCAAAAAACTTTACTTCAAGAATAGTTTGTGATATAATTATCTTATGCCTGATAATTTTTACACATCAGTTATCCAACGTGGTAACTATCTTTTGGTTAGAGAGATAAAGAACGATAAACGAGTCAGTCAAAAGATTCGTTGGCGTCCTACGTTCTATGGTACTACCCATAAGAGGTCTACATTAAAGACTCTCCGCGGAGAGAATGTATCTCCTGTTACTTTGGAATCTATTACTGAAGGTAGAAACTTTTTAGAACGATATAAAGATCAACCTGATTTGATACATGGGTTTGAACGATATCCATTTGTTTATATAGCTGAACAATATCCTGATTATGTTAATTGGGATATGGATAAGATTCTTATTATAACTCTTGACATAGAGGTAGCTTGTGAGAGTGGATTTCCAGATCCTCAAAAAGCAGATGAACCTTTGTTGTGTATCACAGTAAAGAATCAATCTAACAAAGCTATCATGGTGTGGGGTGTAGCTGATTATACTAATGATAGAAAAGATGTGAGGTATATTCAGTGTGATGATGAAACTGATTTGCTTAAAAAGTTTATAGACTTTTGGTCTAGTATTCAACCAGACATAGTAACAGGATGGAACGTCCAGTTTTTTGATATACCATATCTATGTAATCGAATAGATAAACTGTTTGGTGAAGATGTAGTTAAGAAGTTATCACCATGGGGTTATGTCAATGAGGAGAATGTCTATCAGTATGGTAGACAACAACAGAAGTATGATATCTTTGGTGTGGCTTGTTTAGATTATCTAGATTTATATAGAAAGTTTACATACACTAATCAAGAATCTTATCGGTTAGATCATATTGCTTTCGTAGAACTTGGTGAAAGAAAGAATGAGAATCCTTATGAGACTTATCAAGAATGGTATACCAAAGACTATCAATCGTTTGTAGATTATAATATTACTGATGTGGAGTTAGTTGATGCATTAGAAGATAGAATGAAATTAATTGAGTTGGCTTTGACTGTTGCATATGAGGCCAAAGTTAATTACGAAGATGTTTATTCTCAAGTAAAGATGTGGGATGTGTTGATTTATAATTTCTTAAGGAGTAAAGATATAGTTGTACCCAAGAGGAGAATAAGTGCAAAGGATGATCGGTATGAAGGTGCCTATGTAAAAGAACCGCAGACGGGTATGCATAAGTGGGTTATGTCATTTGATTTAAACAGTCTGTATCCTCATCTTATTATGCAATACAATATTTCTCCAGAGACTTTGATTACTCAAGGTAATGGAGAAGTTAGTGTAGAGAAGTTGTTGGATAAAAAAGTAGAGTTACCGGATGATGGTTGTGCAGTCACACCCAACGGAGCTAAGTTTAGAAAAGACTTCCATGGATTTCTTCCACAACTTATGGAAAAGATGTATGATGATCGTGTGAAGTTTAAGAAGTGGACATTAGATGCTAAACAACGATACGAAGATACTAAAGAAAGAAAATATCAAAATGAGATTTCCAAATATAATAACATTCAGATGGCTAGAAAGATTGCTCTGAATAGTGCTTATGGTGCAATCGGTAATCAGTACTTTAGATATTATGA
>VTLG01006243.1_pt1 | contig 18969 bp, 18 predicted proteins | sample 4694571 | NCBI WGS metagenome assembly VTLG01 (sample SAMN12604809, study PRJNA352737) | marine metagenome | biome: ENVO:00000447; feature: ENVO:00000209|ENVO:00000569|ENVO:01000036; material: ENVO:00002151; isolation source: viral sequences binned using virsorter ...
ATGGATTATTGTGTAAAGATTAGAATTCAGGTGAAATCCCTGCCTTTAACAAATAATCAAATAAGATAGTTTAAATTATGCCATTTAAATCAGAGAAACAACGTAGATATTTATGGGCCAACGAGCCAGAGATTGCTCGTGATTGGACAGATACTTATGGTAGCAAGATTAAAAAAGCTGATGGTGGAAGGATAGGATTTAAAGATGGTTCAGATGATTATGGACAATTTAGTAGAGCCGTTTCACGAGCTGCAAATAATCCAACACGAAGTTCCGTACCCGATAGAGGCGGAGATCATGGACAATTTCAAAGAAGAATAGATCATACTGCAGCCAACAAACAAATGGCTGAACGAGAAGCCAGAGATTCAATTTCAAATAGAATTAAGCACCATGGATTAGGAACCCGAAAAAGACAGGCACTTCAACAAATGGGTTTAATTAATAAACCTGGTTTCAATATGGGTATCATGGGACAGCTTTTAGATACCTTTACCGGTCAAATCCCGGAGCATTATAAAAATATGAGTGACGATGAATTAGAAGCTTTAGCATTAGAAATTAATAAGATGAAAGCTGGAGGACAAAACGTTAGTGTAGATGTTGATCTTTTTGATAGAGTAAACGAAGGTAAACGTTTATTAGATGAAAATAAACTTCCCCAATCAGAATGGGAGAGATTATTTGGTAAAGGGCCCCCTCAAGATACAGGTGGAGAAGGTGGTGGACTCCCTTACATTTGGCCTCCTTATCAAACCGGTGCAATAGAAGAAGACCCGACTCAAGAAACATTAGTAAGTGATACTGATTGGAATTTTGTTCTTCCAGAACGATTTCTTAAAGGACCCAGAGTTGCTCAAGTCGCGGAAGGCGGAAGAGTACCCGCAGCATTCGGTGGTATTATGGATAGTTATACAGGAAGAAGAGCTTATGGTTTAGGAAGTGTGTTTAAAAAAATTACTAGCCTTCCTAAAAAAGCAGCTAAAGTAGTTAAGAAACTTACTTCAACTCCCATTGGAAAATTAGCATTAAGTTATTTAGCCACAGCTGGAATGGCAAACGTCATGCAACCAGGAGCAGCTCAATGGGGATCTCCATTGGGTAAAGGAAGTGGATGGTTACGGCCAGGACAAGTATGGAAAAATCTTTCTGCTTTAGGACCTGGAGCAACCACTACAGAAGGAGTAGATATAGGATTTCAAGAAGCATTAAGAAAACAAAAAGAGAAAAGTTTATTAACTAAAGGAATAAAATTTGCCAAAAGTCCTTTAGGTATGATGACCTTAGGAGGAGCAGGTATTGGTGCAGCTTCAGCCATGGGTCCCCAACAAATAGAAGCAGATATAGGAGGCGAGCGTAATGAAGAAAAAGCTTGGTGGGATGCTTATATAGCTGATTTAAGAAATAAATATGGAAACTTTGAAATAGAAGATGAATATAAACTTACTTCCGCTGAGGGAGGTAGAGTCCCTGCGGAAACCGGTGGACTTATGAATCTAGGTGGTTTAGAAAAGGATTATAGGAACGAAGGGGGATTTGTCCCAATAGGAGTAGCCGAAAAAGCAGACGACGTTCCAGCAAGATTAAGTAAAAATGAATTCGTTATGACGGCAGATGCAGTCAGAGGAGCAGGTGGGGGAGACATCGATAGAGGAGCACAAGTTATGGAGACAGTTATGGATAAATTACAAGGCAAACATGGAAGACAAGAAATGTTTGAAACATCAGAACGATTGAGTGAGGTAGTCTAATGGCAGTAACAGAAACAAGAACACTACCGGCACCCTTTATAGAGTCTTTAGGACAAGACTATGGAAAACAACTTACAAATTTAACCAAAGATCGGATTGATACTTCTCAATTTGCACCCACGGTTGCAGGTCAAGATCAATTACAAACACAAGCAGCAACTTTAGCCGGAACAACCGGTAAAGGTATTGATGCTTTTGCACCTTATTTATCTACAGCCGCAGGTTACTCAGGACCGGATGCTTATTCACAATTCATGTCACCGTATCAACAACAAGTGATTGATGCGACGATGTCTTCTTTTGATAAACAAGCAGCGCAAAGAAGAAGAGGTATTTCAGACCAAGCTAAACAAGCAGGAGCGTTTGGGGGATCCAGAATGGGAATTCAACAATCTGAATATGATGCAGCTTCCGATATGAATAGAGCTTTATTACAATCACAATTACAACAACAAGGTTTTGGGCAAGCTCAGGCAGGAGCCGCTCAAGCATTTCAACAACAGCAAGGACTAGCAGGTTTAGTCCCATCTCTTTACCAACAAGACATTGCGACTTTGGGTACAGTGGGCGCAACACAACAAGCCCAAGCGCAGGCACAAGCAGATGCCACAAGAGAAGGTAAACGAATGGAGGCGTTTGAACCATATGAAAGATTAGGGTTCTATGGTCAAGGATTAACTGGATTAATGGGAGGATACCCAGCACAGTATCAGTTCTCATCTGTTCCTAATCCAACTCCATTGCAAACCGCTCTTGGTACAGGGTCAACTCTTGCTGGAATTTATGGTGCAGTTAAAGGGGCTAACGCTTATAGCAATCTGATCAAGGGACTATCTTAATGACTAGAGTATTAAACAGGCCCATGTTTAAAATGGGTGGTTCTATAGGAGGCACCGACAGACAAAAACATTTCGGTATGGCTGACGGCGGTTCTACTTCTGGTATTACTTCAGGATTAGAAAGACCGGGTTACTGGAATGGTAAACGAGTCGCTTCTCCAGAAGAAATTTCTGAATATATTGACACGATTAAAGCAATGGGTGGACCAAGAACCCCACCTCTAAGTGACTTCTTAATGAACTTTGGTTTAAATTTAATGACCGCTTCTCCAAGAGGAAATATTTTTACGACTGCGGCAGAAGCAGCTAAAGAACCTACTAAAGCATTTCAACAAGCAGCCGGTGATGAACGAAGTTTAAACATGAATCTTGCTGCTAAAGCCATGGACATGTTGAGTGATACCGATGAAGAAAAAATTTCTAATACAATGAGAATGGCCAGAGAAGCTTATGGAAATGAAAACATTATTAATCCTAATACCGGTGAACCTTTTGCGTCGGTGGGAGAAGCCTTTAGTTTTTATTCTAAAAGCACGAGTGATGTAGAAAGAGCCTCTCAACGAGAACAAATTCAAGATAGAGCTAAACTTTATATTACAACCGGTGATGGGTTAGATGACGCGGAGACTAAAGCAACCTATGATGTTATTATTAAAGATAATCTTACAGACAAAGTAGGAAAAAATGCTAATGGTGGATTTTTAAGTAAAGCTGCTCGACAACGTAAAAAAACACTAGAAAAATCTCAACCCGGAACTTATTTTTACGACCTTGAAAATAAAGTCGTGAGAAAATTTGAAGGAATGGAAGATGGAGTTCCTGTTTTCATTGAAGTAGATCAAGAAACATTCGAAGACTTACCTGAGGATGCAGCAGAAAGTAATGTTATTAAAAAAGAGCTTACAAAAAATGAAAAAGGAACAACTCAAGAAGATTTTGAACAATCTACTCGAGATACTACTCAAAATATTAAGGATAGATTTTCTTGGAGTGGTGAACCTCAAGGTGTTAATCCTTATGACGAGAACAGACGAATTACAGATATAGTTCAAAAAACAAGGTAAGGAGGATAAATGGTTAAATACTATGAACCTCTTTCTGATCCAGAACTCAATAATGAAACTAATTTCTTTGTTGCAGGCGCGGCAGGTATTGCATCCGGTATAATTAAAGTCCCGGAAGGGATTGTATCTTTAGCAGCCGAACTTATTGATATGGGTGCAGGCACTGATGTGGCTGCTGACGTAGAACAATTCTTTGATAAAATAAATCCTTTTGAAGAGATAGCAGATGATAGAGCTATTGGAAAATTAACCGAAGCTTTAATTCAGATTGGTGTTCCAGGGGGTATTGGTTTTAAAATGGGACAAAAGATGGCGAGTCGTGCGTTAGCTGCTAAACGAAAAGGTAAATATGTTAATCTTAAAAATCCTAACTTACAGAAAGCCGTAGGAAAAGCGGGGGAGTTAAATAAAAAAGCTAAGTTTCAACGTTTCGCGGCCGGTGTTACCGGTGGCGTCGCGGGTGAAACCTTTGTGGCAGATGTTGAAGACATCGGAACGATTGGCGATGTAGCTGGATGGGGTCCAACACAATTGGACCGTGAAGAAGGAACCACGGACCGTGGAGAAGCTCTTAGAAAATTAACCAACCGAGCTAAATTTGCGGGGGAATCTTTTTTACTGACGCCTTTTGTTTATGGAGTAGGCACAGGCGCTAAGGCTTTAGCCAAGAGAGGAAAAGATTTAGCCTATAGTAATTCTAGAATAGATCAATGGGCCGACAAAGTAGGAGGTTCTTTCAGAGCAAGAGGAAGAAAACCTCAAGAACTATTTGAATCTAAGATGCAAGAACAAGGAAGAAAGATGGCCGATGCACATCGAGCGACTGAACTTGTAAAACAGATTGATGTTCAAGTTAATAAAATGTTTCCAACCTTTCAACAAGTAGCGAACAAATCCAATCAAGCAGAAAAAGCCGCCTTCCTTAAACAAGTAGATGAATTAATGTTTGAAGGAAATATTAGAGGACCTTTAAATAAAAATGCACAAGCCGGTGTGTCGAAAGCCATGAAAGTTAAAGGGCTATCAACAACGGATCAAAATGCATTATTTAAATCGGTCTTAGATGCACGAAAAGAATTTTCTAAACTTTTAGATATGGCAGCTCAACCGAGTGCACCGGGTGTAGTTAAAACAAATGTAAAAGAATTAGAAGAAATTATGGGAGATAGAGTTAAAGAATATTTAGGAAGTACTTATAAAATATTTGAAAATAAATCCTCTATCCCCTTTGCTAATTACAAACCGACCGATCAGGCTATGCAGAATGCTAAAAACTTATTTATGAGATATGGAAAAAGAAATAAGAATCCTATCAGTGATCAGGAAGCTCAATACATGGTGGATGAAGTTTTAAGAACGGCTAAACAAACTAATCCTAAAACAACACTTCCCTTTTTTAAATATAATAATTTAACGCAAGGGGCCGACGATGCAACCACTCTTAAAACTTTTGCTCAAACAGTATCTAAAGGAAAATACTTTACTGATAGAGGGGCAAAAGCAGATGTTATTGGAAAAGGAAGTAAAGTTTTTAGAGAACTCTTTGGAGAAATAGAAGACCCTCGTTACTCTATTTATAATGCCATGACTAAATTGTCTGGTGTTGCTAGAAAAAATCAATTGTTAGCAGACCTAGTTAAACAAAATGATTCGGCTATTGCTGCAGGCAAAAGAGGATTCTTTTATTCGGATAGAACCCAAGCGATTAAAAATTTACCCAACAATGAAATTGTAGATTTAGATTCTTATTTATCACCCATGATGAAAGATGGAAACTTAGTCAATCCTTTAAAAGGATACTATACCACTAAAGATATTGCAGAAGGATTAGGGAATGCAAATAACTTACAAAAATTATTAAGAGGAGAACGAGCGGGAGCTAATCTTCCTGAGAAAGGAGTAACCTGGATGTACAGAAATTTATTACTTTATCCTAAAGGTCTATCCCAAATTTCTAAAACCGTTTTATCTATCCCTACTCATATAAGAAACTTCTTTAGTGCGGGGGCCTTTGCGGCAGCCAATGGAGTCTATTTTACCGATCCTAGAATTATGGCAAGAGCTTTTAAAAATGCATTTGGAAATATTCAAGTAGGAACTAGAGGAGAATTAGCGAACAGAGAATATCGAGAGCTCTTAGAACTAGGAGTGGTCAACTCTCAAGTTCAAATTGGAGACCTTAAAAATCTTTTAAGAGATGTTAAGTTTGGGGAGAGTGTTCAGAATGTAGATAGTGTTCTTAAACCTTTCATGAACAAACTAAAACAGGTAGGCAAATTTGCACAAGATGCTTATGTAGCTGAAGATGACTTCTGGAAGATGACTAATTATGCTGTTGAACTAGATAGATTAGGAGCCGCTTACGCTAAAGCCGGAATAAAAAGAACCCCTCGAGCCCTTAAAGAAGAGGCAGCTGATATTGTGAGAAATACCGTACCTAATTATGCTTATGTATCCGATACGGTGCGAGCATTAAGAGCTTTACCTTTTGGTAACTTCATGTCGTTTCCTTCTGAAATTATTAGAACAACCACAAACATTGCTAAAAGAGGACTGCGGGAAATTAGAGATCCTATAACAGGAAAAATTAATCCTATTACTAGCACTAATCCTTTAAAAGGAATTGGTTTTAAAAGATTAGCTGGAATGGGAATGACTCTAGCAGCTGTTCCATATGTGGCAACTAAAGGAGCTCAAGCCTTATATAATGTAACCAATGAAGAGCTTGGGGCTTTAAGAAGATTTTTACCGGAGTGGTCCAAAAATTCTACTATCATTCCAGTGAGAACTGACGATGGAGAGTTAAAATATATAGACTTCAGTCATAGTAATGCTTACGACACGGTATCTCGACCGTTCAATACCCTGATGAATAATATCCAACAAGGGATTGAAGATGAAGAAGTTTTAATGCAAGGATTTTTACGAGGAGTTAATGAAGCAGCCGGAGAATTAGCTGATCCTTTTATATCAGAATCTATCTTTACCGAAGCGTTGGTTGATCTAAGTTTTAGAGGAGGAAGAACAGCAGATGGTAGACAACTTTATACTGATGAAACATCTGAAGGAGATAAGAAAGCAATTCAAATGTTACACTTAGCTAAAGCACTTGCTCCTTCACCTAAATCTTATCAAAGAATTTATCAAGCCGCGACGGATACCCCAGGACGTAGAGGAGAAACCTATGAATTACCCGATGAGGTATTAGGCTTCATGGGATTCAGACCTATCAAAGTAGATCCATTAGATACCATGGGATTTAAAATCTCTGAATACCAAGACGGGATTCGTAATGCCAGAAGAGAATTTACAGGAGGAGTTTTTGGACTATTAGCCGGAGGACAAAAAACCCCTAACGATGTTATCCAAAGATATATTGCATCTAATAGAGCTCGATTCAAAGTACAAAAAAATATGATGAAAAATATTAGGGCCGCTGAAATATTAGGAACAGATCCAGGGGAAATGAGAAGAGAATTTAAAGATAGACAAATCAGTCCTAGAAATTATCGTAAACTAGAAGACGGAATGTTTGATCCTTTTTATCCATCAAGAGATATCCAAGCAAGATTTAGAGAGATTGCGGAAGATATAGGAGGATATAATCCTTTTGAAGAAGCAAGAGAAACTATTCGTGAACTTTTTCAAGAGTTTAAGGACATGAGTTTAGATGATATGTGGGACATACCGGTAGAAGAATTTATATTTGAAGATGAACAAATCAGTGCCGCACCTTTACCCCCTACACCAACCCCTGTTTTACAGCCAAAAACAGCACAACTTAACCCCATTACAGGGTTGACACGTACAGAACAAGCGTTATTGTCCCCTGAGGAACAGGTTATTGCAAGGAGAACATGACACCCAAAACTATAAGAGAAAATATTATTAGTTTACAAGGACACATCACAGGGATTAAAAGAGATGTGGCCAACATCAAGAATAATCATTTGAAACATATGCAAACACATATTCATGACTTGGGTGGCAAGATAGACAAAATCTATTGGGTTCTTTTAGCGATGGTGGGGGCCATTGCCTTACAATTGTTTCAACATTTCCTAGCATAATAGATGCAATTATCACAAAATTTTTCTTTGGAAGAGCTAACCAAGTCGCAAACAGCGACCAGGAAGGGCATCGATAACACCCCTAGTCCTACCCACCAGGCCAACCTACAATCGCTCTGTACGCACGTCCTACAGCCAATTAGAGACCATTTTTCTCGCGTAGTGACCATTTCCAGTGGCTACCGCTCTCCGGAGCTGTGTACCGCCATAGGCTCAAAAATTACGTCGCAACATGCGAAAGGAGAGGCGGCGGACTTCGAAATCTTTGGAGTATCCAATAAAGAATTAGCAGATTACATTCACTATAACGTTAACTATGATCAATTGATTCTCGAGTATTGGAACGAATCAGATCCGAACTCGGGCTGGGTGCACTGCTCGTATTCCGAGGGAAATAATAGAAGACAATATTTGAAAGCTTATAAAGACGAAAACAATAAAACCAAGTACGAACCAATCTAGGAGGTATTATGTTTTTATATCATAACTGGCTCAAGCCAGCATATAATACGATAAATCAAATTTTAAATGCCCATCAAGGTATTGTTTTATTGTTAATGCTACTTGTAATTTATTATAAATAGTTTATATTAGTCTTAAGAGTGCTTTAGGAGGCTCTTATTATTAACTGTCTAACAAGGAGGTTACTATGACTGATCTAATAAACTTAAACAATTTCCTAAACAATGCAATCGGTTTTGAATCGTTCTTCGAACGTTTCAATCGTCTGCCTACTATCAATGCCGGCTTTCCTCATTATAATATAAAGAAAGCAGGAGAAGATAAATACATCTTAGAGATGGCAGTGGCTGGCTATAAAAAGTCAGACATTGATGTCAATGTTACAGATGGCGTTCTATCTATTGAAGGAAAATCTTCTGATAAAGAAGAAGACTTCGTTCATAAAGGTATAGCTAAACGTGCATTCCAAAGACAATTACAATTGTCAGAATATGTGGAATGTAAAGGAGCTAAACTTGAAGACGGAATGTTGAAAGTGGAATTGAACTACAATCCACCGGAAGACAAAAAGCCGAAAAAAATAACTGTAAAATAGTGAAATAAAAATTTTACCGCGCCTCGCGCGTAAGTCCTACTAAATCCAGGATTTAAGTTCTTCGCCCATAACTTTAGAGGCGATATTAATTTTCTTGCGGAGGGATTTGACGATTTTTTCATCGACAGTCTCTTCCGCGAGAATGTCAACATAGGTCACAGCTTTCTTTTGACCAATTCGGTGAGCTCTGTCTTCTGACTGTAATCGCTTCTCCAGGTCATATCCGTTAGAATAATAAATTACGGTATTTGCTGCATGAAGCGTGATCCCGTATCCACCGGTTTGAGGCGTTCCAACAATAAATCGTACTTTAGAATCATTCTGAAAAGCATCACGATTCTTCTGTCTTTTGTCTTGAGGTGTTAATCCATAATAATCAACCACGGACCCCGGACCATATTCTTTAGTAATAGCTTCTTTTATAAGTTCTATGTCTTTTTGCCAATGAGCCCAGATAATCGCTTTTCCTTCGACTTCATCTAAAATATCCATTAGTTCACTAAGTCGGTTATTCTTAATTTGTTGAGTTGTGCCATCATCAGCCACAAAATGACCACATGTAATTTGTTGTAATCTCATGAGTTGAGTCAATGCCGTAGCGGTAGTAGTTTGTTTACCATGTAGAACGGCTAAAGCTTTTTCTTTCATTTCTTTATAAACTTTCTTTTGTTCATCGGATAAAACTATTTCTCTTTTCATATATATCTTAGGAGGCAGGTCTAAACAGTCTGCTTTTAATACTCTATAGGAAAAAGATTTTAAATTTTCTGACAATTCGTCTAAACGTTGAAATCCTACAACTAAATTGATGGAACGTCCGGCAATATAAGTGTTTCTCATTAAAGCATAACGCGTTCTAAAAGAATAATAAGATTGATGACCTAAATGATTAATATCTAAAAATTCACACTGACTATATAAATCTAGGGGATTTCTAGTAACAGGAGAACCAGTCATGATGCGTCTATATTTAGCCATGTTAGAAAGACGTAAGATATTTTTAGTTCTTTTAGCTTTAGGGTTTTTAATAGTGGTTGATTCGTCAATAGCCATTAAGGTTTTATGAGACATTAAAAATTTAGATGCAAAATCTCTGCCTTTAGTTGTACTTAAAGCTTCAACATTCATAATAAGAATGTGGAGATCATGTCCGGTTTTAAATAACTGTCCTAATAATCTGGATTGAGAATTGGTAATATGGGCTTGCCAAGAAACGGCCACACTTTGGATATGATTGGGTAAATGAGCCGGTAATTCTTGTAAACGCCAAGTTCCCATTACTCCTTTAGGGCACACAATTAAAGCCCCATCTACTTTACCTTTATCATAAAGCATAGCTAAATTATCAATAAGAACTTTTGTTTTGCCAGTTCCCATTTCCATAAAATATGCGTACGTCTCTTTATGCCAAGATTTCTCCAAAGCAGTAAGCTGATGCGCATACGGCGGCGTTTTAAATTTATAATTCATCTTTCTATTGACTTACTCTATAGGATATATTATATAATGTCAACAATGAAAGACGAAGCAACTAAATTACCGATTGTATATGTAATACAAGAGATTGCCGGCACCAAAGATGGCAAGCCTAAGATTAATATTTTAGGGGCTGCTAATTATGGTACCTTTAAATTTTTACTTCCAGAACTTTCACAAATGATTTTTTCTCCTGGTCCACTTATTTTTAAATTAAGGGAGGGTTTAAGAAATTATACTATCCAAGATTATTTATTACTAACTGGGGATCCAGCTATTATAGGAGTGGCATGTTCTATTGTATCTGATATAACTAATGGTAAATTTAATTTATTAAAATGGGACAAACAGGAAAGAAAATATTATCCAATTCAAGTAAACCTATTCGAGAAAGGAAATATAGATGACAATTAATTTTGAAGAAGATCAAACAGAGATAATAGATAAGACAGATGATATTGATAAACTTGCAAACAAAATAAAAGAAATGCAAATGATTCAAAAAGATATTGAACAAAATGAAGAATATCTTAAACAGCGAAAAAAAGATTTAGAACATATTTCAGGAGAAGCAATCCCTACGATGTTATCAGAAATGGGATTATCTTTTCTTAAACTTGCGGATGGTTCATCCGTTGAAGTTAAAACAAATTACAGCGCCACTATAACTCTAGCCAATAAAGAGAAGGCGTTTAACTGGCTTCGTGAAAACGGTCTGGGAGATATAATAAAGAATGAACTAACGGTATCTTTCGGTCGTAACGAAGATAACAAGGCAGCAGACTATGCTGAACTTGCGAAGGGTCAAGGGTATCAACCAACACAGAAGTTGAAGGTTGAGCCTATGACCCTGAAAGCGCTAGTCCGTGAGCGTATCGAGGCGGGGAAACCTCTGCCAACGGAACTTTTCAATGTGTTCATTGGAAATAAAACAACAATAAAAGGAAAACAATAAACATGAACAAAGAAGCACAAATCGCGAAACGCGAAACAGCAGGTGCATTAGCTACGAATTTATTCGAAGCTGATCAGGGTCAAGGTATTGGAAATATAAAGCAGGAAGATTTAGCTTTACCATTTCTTAAAGTCTTGGGCCAATTATCCCCAGAAGTAAATAAGAGGGACTCTAAATATGTTGAGGGTGCACAACCCGGCATGATCATCAATACAGTGACGAATGAACTGTATGATGGAGAGAAGGGGATACAGGTATTGCCAGTCTTTTACAAAAGACAGTATATAGAATGGCAAGATAGAGGTGAGAGTAAGGGAGCTCCGGTTAAAATTTATGATGCCGGGGACGACATTCCTCAAACTACAAGAGACAAAGGTAATAAAGATAGATTAGCTAACGGTAATTATCTTGAAAATACTGTAAGTCATTTTGTAGTATTACTTGGCAAAACTCCTACTACAGCGTTGATTTCTATGAAGGCTACTCAATTAAAGATTAGTCGTAAATGGAATTCAATGATGATGGGAATTAAAATGCAAGGTAAGAATGGCCTATTCACACCGCCAACATATAGCCACATTTATAAGTTAAGAACTGTACAACAGTCTAATGACAAAGGTACTTGGTTCGGCTGGGATGTAGCGAAAGTTGGACCTGTCAACGATAAAGGGATTTATGAGATCGCCAAACAGTTTTCTAAAAATGTCGCTAAAGGCGCCATTGAAGCAAAACATGGTGAACCAGAATCCAAAAAAGACGAAGCACCGTTTTAGAACATAGTCTTAGTGGACTATTAACGGGGCGAGAGCGGGAGACTTAACTCGCCCCGTTTTATTTAAAGGATATGAAAAATTTTATTGATTTATTTTCCGGATTAGAAAGAGCTCATGGCTGTACGTACGTCGAAAAGAAAAGTTCTGATGGCACAAAAATTAAAGGAAAGTCATTTGTTAAAAGAGAGCCGGTCAACAATAAACTTTGGGAAGATCATTTAAAAGGAATTGAACCTAGTCTAGGCATCATACCCATAGATGAGAATAATCAATGTCGTTGGGGTTGCATAGATGTTGATAAATATAATTTAAATCATAAAAAAATAATCAATCTTATTAACAACCATCAACTTCCTCTGACTTTATGTAGATCGAAAAGTGGGGGAGCTCATATCTTTTTATTTACAACGGTACCTGTAGAAGCCAAACTGATGCGAGATAGACTAACTTCTATTAGTGCTTTTCTAGGATTTGGTAATGCGGAAGTTTTTCCAAAACAGGTTGAATTAAAATCCGAAGATGATACAGGAAATTTTCTTAACTTACCATATTTTAATTCAGCAAAAACAACAAGATATGCCTTTAATTTTAAAGGCGAAGCTATTACACTATCGCAATTTTTTTTAGCAGTAAAAAGATTAACCCCAGAAGAATTAGAAAAATTAGAATTAAAAAGACCTCAATCAGAATTTAATGATGGTCCACCTTGTATTGAATCACTTACTCAAAACAAATTAAATGATGGAAGAGATCGGGTGATGTATCAATACATCCAATATGCCAAACGAAAGTGGCCAGAAGAATGGACAAAACATATTAATGCTTTTAATTATAAATACTTTGACCCACCCCTAGACGATAGAGTTATCCAAGACAAAATTAAATACCATGAAAAAAGAGACTTAGGTTTTAAATGTAATGAAGAACCTATGTGTGATCATTGTGATAAAAAATTATGTATGACTAGAAAATTTGGAATAAGAGGACAATCTTTATTCCCAGACTTAAGTGATTTACAAAAGATAAATCTAGAAGAGCCATACTATTATGTGAACGTAGATGGTGAAAGAGTTAAACTTAAAGATACTTCTTATTTACAGGAGCAAAGACTTTTTCAAAGAGCAGTCATGGAACAAGTTCATAAAGTTCCACCCACTTTGCGTAAAAAAGATTTTAATGACATGGTTAAATTGTTATTCACTAATATTGAAATTATTGAAGCACCAAAAGGATCGTCTAAAGTAGAACAACTCTTAGATCATTTAGAAGAGTATTGTACTGATCGAACAGCATCCGGTGCAACGAAAGAGGATATGTTATTAGGGAATGTATGGACCAATGAGGGGCAACACCATTTTATTTTTAGAGAATTTTATAACAAGTATTTACTTAAAAGAAGATGGATAGAAAAATATGATGAAACACAAATGTTATTAAAAGATAAATGTGGCTGCGAAATAATAAGAGAAACAGTCGGTAAGAAAAAGAAAGCTATTATGATCATTGATGAATTTGAAAAAACAGAAAACGTATATAGACCCAAAGAATTTAAACAAAAGGATGCGTTTTGAAAACAATTGTATTAGGTCCACCCGGCACTGGAAAGACAGATACTTTATTAAAAGAAGTAGATAAGTATTTAAAGAATACCGACCCTAATAAAATTGGTTACTTTTCCTTTACTCAAAAAGCAGCTTATGAAGCAAGGGACAGAGCTATAGAAAAATTCAATTTAACAGCAGACGACTTACCTTATTTTAGAACTTTACATTCACTCGCATTTAGAAGACTTGGAATTAAAAAAGAAAATGTAATGCAGCGCAGGCATTATGCAGATATAGGCAGACAAGTAAATCTCCATGTAGACTATAACGAATGGGATGATGACCAAACAGGATTGTTTACCACCAACAGTGATTACTTAAGGATTATTCAATTAGCACGATTGAGAGGAATTACTCCGGAGCAACAGTATAATTTAAAAGAACATTCTCATGACGTCTCTGTAAGAGATTTAAAAAATTTAAGTAGTGAATTAGAAAGATATAAAAAAGCTAAAGGCTTAATTGATTTTAGTGACATGATTGTAGAGTTTATCAAATCAGACGCCTCTCCTAAATTTGATGTTGTCTTTATTGATGAAGCCCAGGATTTATCAAAAATGCAATGGAATATGGCAAAGACTATATGGAATAAAACAGAAGACTCTTTCATAGCTGGAGATGATGATCAGGCTATCTTTAGATGGGCCGGTGCAGATGTTGATTCTTTTATTGCTCAAACAGGTAAATTTTTAAGATTAACCGAATCACACAGAGTCCCTCGAGCAGTGCATGATATTGCCATGGGCATTGTAAAAAGAATTTCTAAACGACACCACAAAGAATGGGCACCTAGAACTCATCAGGGAAAAATTTCTCACTATCATGAATTTCAAGACGTTGATATGCGTACAGGAGACTGGATGGTATTAGCTAGAACACGTTACATGTTAAATGAATTAGAAAACGTTTTATATTCTAAAGGTCTTTATTATAAGAACAAATTTAAAAAAGGATATGAGACAGATCTTTATGAAGCCGTAATAGATTGGGAAGAATGGAGAAAAAACAAAGACTTAGACCACGAAAAGATAAAACGAATTGCCTCTTATATGTCTCCTAAAAATTATCAAAAAGAAGATTTACAATATCTCGATAAAGAAAAATTATATAATATTGATAGCTGTAGTGACCGGCATGGATTAAGAACCAAAGCAGTTTGGTATGAAGCTTTTGATTCGGCTCCAGAAAAACAAGTTAAATATATTAGAAAGATGAGAGAGAATGGAGAACTTTTAAATAAACCGCCGCGTATTTTATTATCAACGATTCATGGTGTCAAGGGAGGTGAAGCAGATAATGTAGTTCTTCTTACAGATTTAAGTAAGAATACACAAAAAAATATGGACCGGTATCCTGATGATGAAAATAGATTGTTCTATGTGGGTGCAACACGAACCAAGGACCATTTACATATTATTAAACCAAAAGATATTTATAAGGCGTTCAGAGTATGAGTGTGTATAAAAAACAAATCGGTGGGTCCCACTACAAGAACATGAAAATTCAGCCGAGCAAATTTATTAATGATAATAAATTGCTTTTTGCTGAAGGTAATGCTATAAAATATATCTGCAGGCACGCACATAAAGGAGAAGTACAAGATTTGGAAAAAGCAAAACACTACATTGATATGATTATTGAAAGGGATTATTCTTAATGCAAATTCCTCTGTTCAAGCCACAAACCGAGTGGCTCCCGCCGGAAGAATATCCAGACTTAAGTCAGGCATGTGAAATTGCCATTGACTTAGAAACTAAAGATCCAAATTTAAATGTAAGAATGGGCTCAGGCTCTGTAATAGGAGTCGGTGAAGTTGTGGGGATATCATTAGCGACAGAAGATTTCTGTGCCTACTATCCTATTGCTCATGAAGGCGGAGGTAATATGGATCGTCAGATGGTTTTAAAATGGTTACAAGATGTTTTAAATACTAAGTCCGATAAGATATTTCACAACGCGATGTATGATGTCTGTTGGTTAAGATCTATGGGTTTAAAAATTAATGGTAGAATTATTGATACCATGATTGCAGCCGGATTAGTTGATGAGAATCGATTACGTTATGATTTAAATGGAGTCTGTCGAGATTATATTAAAAAAGGAAAAGACGAATCAGCTCTCTACGCAGCAGCCAAAGAATGGGGAGTCGACCCAAAAGCTGAAATGTATAAACTTCCAGCAATGTACGTTGGTGCTTACGCGGAGCGTGACGCCCAACTCACACTGGAGTTGTGGCAAATACTTAAGAATGAAATTTTGATTCAAGATATTGAGTCCATCTTTAAAACTGAAATGGAATTATTTCCTTGTCTAGTTGATATGAGATTTCTTGGGGTGCGTGTAAATCAGGAACAAGCCGCGATCGAAAAGAAAACGTTAGTCGAACAAGAGAAAAAAATGTTAGGGGAGGTGTTAGTAAATACCGGAATAGAAGTTCAGATCTGGGCTGCGAGATCCATTGCGAAAGTATTTGATAAATTAGGATTGCCTTATGAACGCACTGCTAATACTGGAGCTCCTAGTTTTACTAAAAACTTTTTACAGAATCATCCGCATAATGTTGTGAAGTGTATTGCTAAAGCCAGAGAAATTAATAAAGCTCACACAACTTTCATTGATACCATCTTAAAATATAGCCAAAAAGGTAGGATTCATGCGGAAATTAATCAGCTTCGTGGAGATGGTGGAGGAACCGTGACCGGAAGATTCAGTATGAATAATCCAAACCTCCAGCAAATTCCTGCACGGAACAAGGAGCTTGGACCACGGATCAGATCATTATTTATTCCTGAAGAAGGATGCCAATGGGGTTGCTTTGATTACAATCAACAAGAACCAAGACTCGTTGTGCACTATGCATCGCTCCAAAATTTATATGGAGTGGATGAAGTGGTTGAAGCTTACAAGAATGAAGATGCCGACTTCCATAAGATTGTAGCCGACATGGCGGATATCCCTAGGACTCAAGCCAAAACAATTAACTTAGGATTATTTTATGGAATGGGAAAAAACAAATTACAAGCAGAACTAGGAGTCAGTAAAATCCAAGCTGAAGATTTATTTAAAACTTATCATGGTAAAGTTCCATTTGTTAAAATGTTAATGGATGCAGTGATGAAGCGAGCTCAGGAGTCCGGTAAGATTAGAACGTTAATGGGCCGACTGTGTCGTTTTCCTTTGTGGGAACCCAATCAGTTCGGGATTCATAAAGCATTACCTCATGATCAAGCGCTCTTGGAACACGGACCAGGGATCAGAAGAGCTTATACTTACAAAGCTTTAAATAGATTAATACAAGGATCGGCAGCAGATATGACTAAAAAAGCTATGATAGAGCTTCATAAAGCAGGAATTATCCCTCATGTACAGGTACATGATGAGTTGGATATTTCGATAAAAGATGATAAAGAAGCTAGACAAATAGTTGATATAATGGAATCAGCGGTTGAACTGGAGGTACCGAACAAGGTAGACTATGAATCCGGGGATAACTGGGGAAACATTAAATAGGAGGAACTATGGAAACAATTAAACAGATCTGGCAAGATCACAGAAAAGTGTGTATCGGCGCCGGCGTTGTACTTGTGATTTTAATAATCGCAGCACTTTAAGGTATGATCAATGGCATATTTAAACGCGAACATACCCGTAACATATGCACAAATCAGACGAGAATATTTATATGACCTTAAGGAACACCACGGAGAAGTGGAGGACTGCCTTATCTTTGGGATTGCATCGATTACAGGGCGTCCTATACTCTTTCACGTACTTATGGAAAATGGTGCTATCTACTATCGTTTACCGATTAGTGCGTTTATACAAAGAGGATTTAAGCCAGAGGACGTTCCTGGGATGCGACTGGACGAGTTGGAGCTTTGGAATTGTTTCAGTTATTATCCTGCTATCACTAGTTACGATGTCCTAGATGGACAATCAGGTAAATATATAGGTAAAGATAAAAAATGGTATACCGGAGCGTATCTTTTTACGGTTGACTGGGGCCATCCAGAGAGTAATATAGTTGACACCGATCATTCGGAAATTCCGCAAGAACATAAATGCGCACATATCATAGCCCTGGAGAATGGTAACTATGCGGCTCAGCCAAATAATAGATTAATATGGAGTATCCCATCTTTCACGGTAAGGGATGATATTCCTTATGACTGGAAAACTCAGACAACTGAGTGGAACGTAGAAGACGATAGTAAGTGGAGAACAGAAAACTCTGATCGATTCTTTTATGATATTGAAGAAAAAAATACGGAGGCCCCTAAAAATAGTTGGGGGATAGTTAGGAAAAAATGACAAAATGTGAAGAATGTAAATGTGATTGTCACTGTAATGTAAGTGCACATTCAGACTTATATGGGGTTTGCCCTTGTACGGAGTGTAAACATGTGGAGTGTGAAGCGTGCCAATAGACGAAACAAAATGCTGCAATACGCATACCAAAGAAAAAGAAAAATCCGGTACATGTTGTCAGCTAAGCGAAGACAAAGATCGCGCCGAACAACAAACGTATGAGTACACACTAAAAACAAAGGAAAAAAATGAATAAATTATTTCTGATACTAGCATTATTATTTGCTTTGAGCGCCTGCTCGGTAGGTAAAAAATGTACCTATACTCAAGAAGGAACAAAAATCTCTTCTTGGTTTTGGGTTTTTTCTGGTGATCAACCAGCAGATATAGATAAAAACAATTGTAATTAAATGAACGAAAAATTAATTACGGCACTTCTCGCTATTCTATTAGCGCTGGGAGGATGGACGCTGCAACGTACATTTTCTCTTTCTCAAGATATGGTTCTAATTAAAACCAAAGTGGAGATGATAGAAAATGAGATATCGAAGTTTAAAGATTCTAAGGGCAAGAAGAATCGCAAGAAAAAAAAGAAACAGAACAACTAGATGGATGCAGTATTTTATATCTTCTATCATTATTCTTTTACTCATCACTTTTGCGGCTACTTCAGCTCAAGCTAAGAACGAATACCTGGGTCAAAACTGGCGTGACTGTTATGCAGGCGATATAACTCCTTATGTTGAATATAGACAAGGAGGAACTGAATATATAGATAGAGGCTCCAGCACTCATGATGATCATGAGTACCGAGTCGGAGTAAACTTTCGTTTCAAATTTGGAAATACCTGCGATAAAAAATTCAAAAAACAACAAGCCGATCGATATGAACTCGAACAACAACTTGAACTCCTTAAAATTTGTAGAAAATATAAACATGTAGAAATGGGTCCGGAGCTAGAACTCGTCGCTAAAAAATGTAGAGATATGAAATTCCTAAAGAAGGATGATAAAAGACAACGAACGAATGATGATCTTTTTGATGCGATCATGAAACAAGAACACAAAAAAC